>Ga0315339_1000873_pt1 | contig 31535 bp, 32 predicted proteins | sample ASW17metaG_FD_204514 | JGI IMG/M metagenome (GOLD analysis project Ga0315339, IMG submission 204514) | Ammonia-oxidizing marine archaeal communities from Pacific Ocean, United States - ASW #17 | ecosystem: Environmental > Aquatic > Marine > Oceanic | place: USA: California | collected 2016-12-05 | reverse complement strand
GTGGCGATATCGCCGTGCTGGCTGATGTCTTCATACAGTTTCACATGCATCAGCCCGTATTCTTCAAGGCTGTGCATTTTGCGCGTCTCAACCTCTGAGGGTTCCAGAAACCGCAGGGGTTCGGGGATCGGCACCTGATAGACCAGGATTTGGTCGTTGCGCAGGTCTTGTTCCGGAATCCGGTGGCGGGTCTGGATCACGCTGGCGTCGGCTGTGGCCTCTGTCACGGCGACACCGGCGGTTTTCTGAAAAAACCGCCGAATAGACACCGCGTTCGTGGTGTCATCCGCGCCCTGATCAATCACCTTTAACGTGTCATTCGGCGTCAGAACGGCGGCGGAAACCTGCACGCCGCCAGTGCCCCAACCGTAAGGCATCGGCATCTCGCGGCTGGCGAACGGCACCTGATAGCCAGGGATCGCGAGGCCTTTCAGGATGGCGCGGCGGATCATCCGCTTGGTTTGCTCATCCAGATAAGCGAAATTGTATTCGGTCACTTTTTGGCCTCCTGCTCGATGTTGGCCTGCGCCTCGCGGCGGAGCTTTCGGATCAGCTCCAGCTCTGATTGAAAATCGACATAATGCGGCAGTTTGATATGCTCCAGAAACCCCGTCGCCTGGATGTTATCACTATGATACAAAACGAATTCCTCGTCCTGTGCCGGCGCGCCGAGGTTATCCTCGCCGAGTTCTTTCCACCGCAAGGCCCGATCAACCAGCGCCATCGAAATCGCCTTTCGTTCGGTCATGCCGAAGACCAGCCCATAGCCACGGGTGAACTGCGGCGGCTCTGTCTTGGAGCCCTTGAACTGGTTTACCGTTTCGCATTCGGTCACGGTGATTTCGCCAATATCAATGGCAAAGCCCAGCTCTGGGATGTCCATTTCCACCGGCACGGTCCCGACGCGCAATTCGGCCACAAAGGCGTGGTTTCGTGCATAGCCGCGTTGGGTGGAATAGGCCAAACCAAGCACAAACCCCTCGTCGCTGCGGGTCAGCGCCTGAAGGCGTAGCGCACGGGCGGCGGGTAGTTCCAGCGGCGTACGGGTCAGGTCGGGGGGCGTTTGATCACCGGTTGGCTCTGGCTGAATCAGGTCTTCGCGATCCAGAAACGACATGATGTGCGGTGTGGTGGTTTCGCCGGGTACGGCAGTAGGAACCGCGTCCAACTCGCCATCCGCCGCCAGTTTGAAATCCAGCAGACGGTGTGTGTAATCAAAAGTGGGGCCAAGCACCTGCCCGCCCGGCGCATCCTTAAAGGTCGCAGATACACGGCGGTCGCAGGCCATATCCTCGGTTTCAATCGGATTTGAGCCGCCGAACCGGGGCAACGTGGTGCGGTAGGCCCGGATCAGAAAGATCGCCTCGATCAGATCGCCGCGCGCCTGTTTGATCGCCAGCGAGGCCAGATCAGCGTCATAAAGCGATCCCTCGGCCATGACGCGATTGACCGCAAGCGTCATCTGCTCGCGTATTTGCGCGACGCTAAGCTCTGGCACATCCGTGTCGCCGCGCCGTTCCTCGGCCAGCCAGGCATGGGCATTATCAATCGCCCGCTCGCCGCCTTTTACTGCAACATACATCAGGACACCTGCGTCACGCTCAAGGGCGTGCCAACTTTGGTCGTTCGAGGCAGGGCCGCGAGGCGATCGCCAGAGGTAAACATGAAGTCAAGCCCCAGCGGGAACCGCCGCGCATTATCCTGAAACGCCTGAAGCTCGGGCAAGGACAATTGCGTCTGCTCCTTGATCCCCGGCCCTGTCAGTGTCGCCCCGCAGTTTGCCAATTCGGCTACCTCGACGATCAGCGTCGCTGAACGGTCCGGGTATTCCGCCGTCCCGCGCGCGAAGTCTGAGAGCGGCAAGTCCTGCCATGGCCCCAGCGCGAACATCGCCTCGGCGGCCTGCACAAAGGGGGCACCGGTGTGAAAGGTGATCCAGTCGCGGACCTGCGGCGTATCATAGCCCTGGGTCAGGAAAACCGGCGTTTCCGTATCGCAAAGCGTCAGCACGATGGTGCCCGCCGCAACCGACAGCGGCTGAGGCGGCAACGCGCCGCTCACCGACAGAATATCACCCGGCTGCGCCATCGCCGTCATCACCGCGCGAAACGTAAAAGCCGCATCAATTGGCAGGTCAGAAAACCCGCCCCCAAGCACAGTTGTCTGCATCAACCGTCCCCCCGCGCCATGGTGAAGAAATCAACCTTGGTGGCCGCAGCTTTGGCGGCGCGGTCTGTCTTGCGCCGGCTCTGCGCGCTGCGCAAAGGCTCTAGCACCTCGACCTCGACCTGCTTGGCGGCCGCAGTTTGCATCAACGCATCCACCAGCGCGGCCTGTACCGCGTGATCTTTGTCGCGCCCCTGCACATAGCCATGCCCGACGGTTCCATCCGCCAGCTTTACCGACGCGCGGGTGACGGTCATTTCGCCAAGACTAAACGCCGCACCGGTGGCTCCGGCCCGGCCGCGCACCATGACGCCGCCAATCTCTGGCCTGCGCAAGGCCGTGTAATCGGGCGTAATCGGCAGCACCGCCCAAAGCCGCGCAAGATCTGCCGCCGGCGATTTGGCCAACACCCCCATCCACCCTTTGCGGGCTGCGTTTGGATCGGCAATCATGTTCATCTAGACACCTTTTCAAGTTGTATATACAACTAGACAAATCATAAATTGCAGCCTCTGCGTTGCCAATCCCCTGTACTGTGAAGTTTTGATGACATGACCTCCCGCACCCCGATCTGGAAAGCGATTGCCACCTCTCTTCGGGACGACATCGCCGAGGGGTTATATGGCCCCGGAGACAAGCTGCCGACGGAAACCGTGCTTGCGGCGCGTTTTGGGGTGAACCGCCACACGGTGCGCCACGCGCTGGCGGCTTTGGCGGATGAAAACCTGCTGCATTCGCGCCGTGGGGCCGGTGTATTTGTAACCACCACGCCGACCGATTACCCGATTGGCCGCCGCGTGCGCTTTCACCAGAACCTACGCGCGGCGGGGCGCACGCCAGCAAAAAAAGTGTTACTGCTGGAAACCCGCGCCGCGCATCGCACCGAGGCAGAGGCCCTGCAACTCCAGAATGATGCACGGGTGCATGTCTACGAGGGGCTGTCGCTGGCCGAACAGCGCCCAATCGCACTGTTTCGCAGTGTGTTTCCTGCGGCGGCCTTTCCGGGGTTGCTGAACCACCTGCGCCATGATCCTTCGGTGACGGCGGCGCTTGGCCAGTTTGGCCTTACCGATTACACCCGCGCCTCGACCCGGGTGAATGCGAAACTGGCGACGGCGACTCAGGCGCTGCATTTACAAATCACCGAACATGCGCCGATCCTGCGCACCATCGGCATAAACATCGCCCCGGACGGCACCCCCATAGAGGTCGGCCGCACCTGGTTTGCTGGCGACAAGGTGACCCTGACGCTGACGGAGGACTAGGGCGTCATAGGGTTGATACACAGTTGCGGCATGGTTTGAAAAAACACCAGATTGTCGAGCAGAGCAAATGCCATTCATTCAGGATACGCGCCTTTCTGGCGCTCAAGTATTGCGCGGTGCCGAATTGAAGCCCGCGGATCTGTCGATCATCGCCGGGCGTCTAGACGACCAAGAAACGCCGCGGCCAGTCTCGCGAGTTGATCTGAGTGGATACTGGGTGCTTCCAGGTATCATTGACCTGCATGGTGATGCCTTTGAACGGCATTTGGCCCCGCGTCCCAGCGCGGCGTTTTCCTGCGAAATCGGCCTGCAGTCTGTTGACCGCGATGCGGCTGCAAATGGCGTGACGACGGCGTGGATGGCGCAAAGCTGGTCTTGGGAGGGTGGCAGCCGTGGCCCCGATTTTGCCGAGGCGTTCATGGCAGAGCTGGCAACCTATCGCCAACACGCCCTGACCGATTTGCGCATTCAACTGCGCTGTGAAACCCACACTGTTGAAACCGAGGCCAGGCTGTTGGCCGCCATCGCCGCGCATAAGATCGACTATGTCGTGTTCAACGACCATCTGGGCGAAGCGCTGGATATGATCACCACAGACCCCGAGGGGCTGGCCAGTTGGGCCAAACGCGCGGGGCGCAATCAACAGGACCATATTCAGCTGGTGCGGGATACCAAAAAGCTGGCCCCGCGTGTGCCGCGGTACCTGTGCAATCTGGCAACGGCGTTTGACCAGATGAAGGTCAAATACGGCAGCCATGATGACCCAGATGCGGCGACCCGCGATTATTACGGCATGATCGGCGCGCGGATTTGTGAATTTCCGACCCGTCACGCCCCGGCGCAGGTCGCGCAGGCCAATGAAAGCCCCGTTCTGATGGGGGCCCCGAATGTGGTGCGCGGCGGCTCGCAATCCGGCAATATCGCCGCGACGGACCTGATCCGTCGGGGCCTGTGCAATGCCCTGGTGTCAGATTATCACTATCCGTCGCTGGCGCGGGCGGCCTTTACTTTGGCGGATGAAGACATCCTGCCATTTGGTGCCGCCTGGCAGATGATCTCTGGCACGCCAGCGCGTATCATGGGGCAGTCGGACCGCGGTGAAATTACTGCGGGCAAACGCGCGGATCTGGTGATCTGCAACGCAAATACGCGCCAGATCGAAGGCACGATGGTGGCGGGACGTTGGTCGCATCTTTGCGGAGACCTGGCGCATCGGATCAGCGCCGCCGCGCATCTCTTGGCACATGCTGCCGAATAGCCCTTCCTAACGGTTAAGGAAGGTTCAGGTGTTGGGGGGCTGCGGTTGGTTTGCCGCGCCCTGACAAGGAACCTTTGAGGCGGCATCGAACCTTTGAGGCGGCGTCTGCTAATGTATGCTAATGCCCGCCAGCGTCACCGCTGATCAGCTTGCGCCGCAACCAGCCAGACAGCGCATCCATCACCATGACCATCACGATGATCAGCACGATGTAATAGGTCACCTCTTCCCAATCTTTCTGGGTGATGATCGCCTGCGTCAGGAACAAGCCGATACCGCCGCCGGTGATGGCCCCGATGATGGTGGCCGACCGCGTGTTGGATTCAAAGTAATACAGGATCTGGCTTAGCAGGACCGGCGTGATCTGAGGGATCACGCCAAAGCGGTATTTTTGCAGCGGCTTGGCCCCGGTTGATTCCACGCCCTCAATCTGCTTTTCATCCACGTTTTCCAATGCTTCCGAGAACATCTTGCCAAAGGATCCAGTGTCCGTCAGCAAGATCGCAAGTGAGCCGGTCAGCGGCCCCGGCCCAAAGGCGCGGCTAAGAACGATGGTCCAGATCAGGCCGTCTACACCGCGCAAAAAGTCAAATACACGCCGCGCCACAAAGCGCAGGCTGCCCAGTGGGGTAAAGTTTTTAGCCGCCAGAAACCCCAGCGGCAGGGCAATGATCGCCGCCCCGAATGTGCCCAGAAACGCCATCAGGATGGTTTCAACGATGGCCCAGGCCACGTCGCTATGACGCCACATCTTGTTGTACCAAAAGTCATCCCAGATTTCCCCGGCCTGACCACTGACAGCCGCCGACATCAACTTCCCCAGACCCATCCCGTGAAAGGGGCTGTCCAGCGTGAAAAAGAACAGCTCCCACCCCATTCGATACTTGAAAACTTCGGTGCGGTTGCGGGTGACTGTCAGTCGCCCGGCATCGGTGGTGACCATCAGCCGGTTTTTAGAGGCGCTGATGAATTCCGGCACGTCGCCCTCTGGGAAAACAGCATTCACACCACGCTTGCCGGGTTGCGCAGAAACCACGCCATAGCCGGGAATATCATACGTCACCTGATCGCCAAACGTCACGATGTGGCCACGCCCAAGGTCAACCACCGTCTGCCCCCCCAAAGTCACCCAATCAGGGCCGGTTCCGGCGGCATATCTGCCCTTACGCTCTCCCTCGATGGCGATAACCACAGTGCCGTCACGGTTGTCGCGGGTCACGTGGGTTTTATAACTATAGGCGTCCGACACTAGCGTGGCGGCGTTTTTGGCGTTGATACGCTCGCCGAGACCAGCGATGTCAAAGGCCACGAAGATATAGGCGAAATAGACAAGGATCAGCCCCGGCGCGGCAAAAGCGATCAGCCGTTTGCGCGTGAATTGCCGGTGGGTGGCTTGGTAAAGCGTGGCGGTCGTCATGGGTGAACCTCTGAGAGACGTGCGCCGTGCGTCAGGCGGCTACGCAGCGCGCTGGAAAGTTGATCGACGGCAATGATGGTCAGGAACAGCAGCAAAAAGATCGCAGCGGCCTCGTCAAACTTGCCCTGACCCCAGCTCATGGTGTTGCGCAGATCATAGCCAATGCCACCTGCCCCAACAAAGCCAAGGATAGCTGAGGCGCGGATATTGATTTCAAACCGCAGCAAAGCATAGCTTAGGTAGTTCGGTGCCACCTGCGGCACCACGCCCAGCCACATGCGTTGCGTCCAGTTCGCGCCGACCGACGACAGGCCCTCGACCGGCTTCAGGGATGCGTTTTCGTTCACCTCGGAAAACAGCTTGCCCAGGGCTCCAACCGTATGCAGCGCGATGGCGATCATCGCTGGTACCGGGCCACCGCCCAGCAGATAGATCAACACCAGCGCAACGACGATTTCCGGGATCGCGCGCAGGATATCCAGAACCCGGCGCAGCGGACCAACCAGCCATGGCACCGGGGCCAGACCGCGTGTCACCAACAGCGACAGGAACAGGCCGACAAGGCCGCCCAGCAGCGTAGAGGCCGCCGCGATATTGACCGTTTCAAGCAGCGACGGTAGGTATTTCACCAGATAGCCGGGCAATAAATGCGCGCGTTCCACCGCCTCGGCGGCGACATCGGCGGGAAAATCAAAGACATTGTGCAAACCGTCCCAAAACCCACCCGCATTGCGGCTATCGGCGGTGTAGAACCCCGCCAACATCATGGCTACGAACAGGATCAGCAGGATCAAGTTCATAATCCGCTTTGATCGCATTTGCGTCACATAGGCCGCGCGAATATCAGGCGCGCGCACGCTGCCGTCTGCAATGTCTGTCATCTACCCTGCCCCGAACAAGAATTGCCGGCCCCAATCGAGATCGGGACCAGCAGAGCGTTTGAAAAGTGATTAGTTCAATTCGATTTTGCTTTGCGGGCTTCGACAATCGACACATAGGCGTCGTGTGTGATCGGATCGAACCCAAGGCTATCACCGGCGGCAACGCCATAGGCGCAATCGGCGTCAGCTTCGTGCAGGCCGTCAACCAGTACGGTCATTTTGTCTTTGACGTCCTGCGGCAGGCTGGTGCGCAGAACAATCGGACCTTCCGGAATCGGCTTGGAACGCCAGATTTCGACCAGATCATTCATGTCGACCAGACCGGCATCAACCGCCTTGCGCAGCGCACCAGAGTTATAGCCGTCTTCCCAATTGCCCTGACCGTCGGCCCAGGTCACACCGGCGTTGATATCGCCGTTGTTGACCGCAACGATGGTCTGCTCATGTCCGCCAGTAAACTTGACCTCACCAAAATAGTCGCCGCTGTCCATGCTTGCGCCGGTCTGCTGCGGGATTTCAATGGATGGGATCAGGTAGCCAGATGTCGAGTTCGGATCACCAAAGCCAAAAACCTTGCCTTTGACGTCTTCCAACGACGTCAGGCCGCTGTCGACCCGGGCAAAGCCGATGGAATGATAGCCATAAGACCCATCAAGGTTGATCTTGACCAGCACCGGCTCTACCGCCTCTGGGTCTTGGATATAAACGGCAGCATAAGATGATGCGCCCAGCCACGCCATATCAAGCGTCCCGCCCAGCAGGCCCTGGATAACGCCGTTGTAATCCGCAGGGGCGAACAGTTTTGTCTCTACGCCCAGCAGGTCCTCGGTGTAGGCGCGCAGGCATTCGTTGCTATTCATCCGGTCCTGGGCGTTCTCGCCGCCCAGGATGCCGATGCGGAATTCGCTGATCGCGTGGCTGTCGGCAAAGGCCGCGCCGGACATGGCTGTGGTCATAAGCGCAAGTGTGATGATCTTTTTCATCTGTAGTCTCTCTTTGGTTGGAAAGGGTTGGAAAGCACCCCGCATTGGGGCGCGGATGTACGAACCGCCGCTATTGCGCGGCGATATCGGCCAGCATCTGCGTGGCCGCTTTGGATGTTTCGATTTGGGTCGAGGTCGTCGCCTCGGAAAAGCTGGCGTCAGCCCCGTAGATGTCCCGCGCCACGCCGGTGGTCAGCTGCGCGGGCGTGCCGTCAAAGACGATCTTGCCGTCACGCATGCCGATGACGCGGTCGCAATAACGCCGCGCGGTGTCCAGCGTGTGCAGGTTGGCGATGACCATGCGGCCATCCTGCTCGTGGATGTCGCGCAACGATTGCATCACGACCTGCGCATTCATTGGATCAAGCGACGCGATAGGCTCATCCGCCAGAATGATGCGCGGATCCTGCATCAGGGCGCGGGCAATCGCGACACGCTGTTGCTGGCCACCCGACAGGGCCTCTGCCCGTTTGGGCGCGTGTTCGGCGATGCCAAGACGGTCGAGAATATCAATGGCGCGGTGGATATCTTCGTCCGGGAACAGGTTGAACATCGTCGAAAGAGAGGACCGTTGGTTCAGCGTTCCGTGCAGCACGTTGGACACAACATCCATACGCGGCACCAGATTGAACTGCTGAAAGATCATCGCGCATTGCGACTGCCAACTGCGTTTTGCCGCGCCTTTCAGCGCCGTCACATTCAGCCCGTCAAACGTGATTTCGCCAGATGTGGCATCGGTCAGCCGGTTCAGTATCCGCAACAGGGTCGATTTCCCGGCACCGGATCGGCCAATAATCCCCATCATCATCGGTTTGTCGACGTGAAAGCTGGCGGCCTGAACCGCGGTCTTGCCGCCAAACGTCTTGGTGATTGTGTCAAATCGCAGCATGATGCCCCCCTGTGTTGGGCATGATCTAGGGTAGCGAGGATTCACCTTTGTGTCGGTTGTGACAAAGTTTTGTGACGGCAGGCTCGGCTTAGGCCCGTTTCAGCAACAGCGCCCCGATCCAGACGAACAGCACGATATAGCCAAGCCCGAATACCGCCCCCGGCAGGTCGCCGATTTGCGGGATCACGGTAAGAAAACCACAGACGCCAATCACCACGCATAGCCCGCCCAGCGCCCTGGGCATCTGGGGCCCCTGCCACAGCGCAAACGCAATCAAGACCGCCCAAACCCCACCCAAAATCTCATTTCCACCGCCAAGTCCGTTTTCCACCAGACTGATGGTCTGCCACAGGCGCACGGCCTCGGTTGGGGCATCGGCGAACTACTGCACGACGGCGGCATTGCCAACATTGGCGACCATTCCCGCGCCGACACCCAGCGTTGCCCAGATCGCCCCAATCGTGCGGATGACCTGTGCCAGATGCGGCGTGGCAGGGGCAAAGACTGCGCCCAACAGGACGGCCAGCACCGCCAGCGCCAGGCCATTGACCACATAGATCACCATATTCCAAAGGGTCATCAAACCGATGTTCCTGACAATAAATCCAACGATCACTTCGGGCTGCGCCGTATCCGTCCCGTAATCTGACGGGGCCAGCAGCGTCAGCAGCAGCGCAAATCCAAACAGATAACTCGCCGCACAAATCAGCGCGGCAATCCCGCCCCATTTCTGAAATTCATGGTTTTGTCCCTTGAAATCATGCTGTGTACCCCTTGGGTATCGGCATTCCCCGGCACGGGTGCGCCGTTCCATGACATGCCGTATCAAACGCTTGTCTTGCGGTATCAACTGGAGAAATAAACCGACCCATGAAAAAGCTGACCGTGGCGGCCGGGATCGCCAGAACTTACGTGGATTACGCAGAACGCAAGGGCGCGGATCGCGCCTATTTGCTGCGCGCCGCTGCCCTGACAGAAGGCGATATCGTTGATCAGGATGCCCGCATTCCACTGGAAACCTTTCGCGATCGGATCATCGCCGCCAAGGCTGCCACGGGGAATCCGGCATTTGTTTAGCACCACGCGATTGATACCGACCTAAAGCAAATCTCGGTCGTCGGTCTGATCGTGCACAGCTGCAAGAACATGGCAGATTCGATGCTGCAACTGAACCGCTATGCCAAGCTGATGATCGAGGTGGACGTGATGGAAAACGGCGAGCGGTTCAGCATTGAACCCGGCCCCGAAGGCGTCTGGATCGTTGATAACCGCCCCGACCCCAACAGTTTCCCCGAACTCACAGAATCAAACTATGGCCGCTTTATCAGTGAATTCTCGCGCGAATTCCCCGACCATCCCTTTGCGCTGGCAATAGAGGTCACGCATGCGCCGCCGTCTTATGCTGATGAATATGAAATCACGCTGCGCTGCCCGGTGACGTTCAACGCGGCGCGCAACGCGATGCTGATCGCCGCACAGTGGCTAGAGCAGGATTTTGACGATCATGTCGGTTATGTCTTTGGGGTTTTCACCGAACGCGCGGAGACTTTGCTGGCGCGGTTAGAGACCGACGATAGCCTGCGCGCCCGGATAGAGGCGCATGTCATGCCCGACCTGCACAAGGGCGACGCCAAGATTGAAACTGTCGCGCAGGATTTGGGCATGAGCCGCCAGACGCTGTATCGCCGATTGAAAGACGAAGGCGTGACATTTGCGCAGATCCTGGACGATCTGCGCTGTCGGATGGCGTCAGATTACCTGTCGGCGCTCAAGGTTTTTGTCAATGAAACCGCCTATCTGGTGGGTTTCTCAGAGGCATCGTCGTTTGTGCGGGCATTCCGGCGCTGGACGCGGATGACCCCCGCCCAATTCCGCAATCAACAGCCGACCGCGTCCTAATCCCCGGAAAGCTCTGCGAAATGGTCCGCCAGATGCCTCTGGCCGCGCGGCACTCCGGTCATATCAAGCCCCGTCGCGGTCAGGAAAAACTGCGCCGGGCCATAGATGCTGATCGGCGACACCCACGGCAGCAACCGGATGGCAATCCGCCGTAGAAAATCCGGCAGATAGGTGATCTTTGCCGGTTTCCCCAGCGCGGCAAAGGCGCATTCGGCCAGTTGATCATGGGTAAAGACATCCGGCCCGCCGTCATCCAACCAGTCCTGTTCATTCTCTACCGCGCCGGCAACTGCCACAGCCAGATCGGTGCCGTGGATCGGGTTCATCCGGTTTTGGCCAGAGCCAAACAACCAGATACGCCCGCCCCGCGCCATCGACAAGAAATCCGCCATGTCGGAAAAATACCCGGACGGGGCCACAATCGTTGATGCTATGGGCGCGACCAAAAGCCGATCAACAAAGGCCTGTTTTGCCGCAACCAATGGCACATGCCGCATCGCCGGTGCGCCCAGCACGTCGATATAGCTGAACCGCGTGACGCCGGCGGCAAGCGCCTCTTGCAGCAGATTTAAATTCGCCTGACAATCCACATCCCTATAGGTCAGTCCGTCCTTTTGCCGGGTGATGCCAAGGCTGGAAATCACTAGATCCGTGTTGGCCATAACCCCCTTTAGGCTAAGCGGGTCAGTCGCCTGTGCCTGCACCAGATCATTGGCGGGCAGCCCCAGCGCTTTGGCCTGTTGCACATCACGCACCTACGCGCACGTGCCAGCCGCGCGCGATAGGTGGCGACCAGATGTTTGCCCAAATACCCGGTCGCCCCGGTGATCAATACTGTTTTCATTTCAAATCTCCGTCTCGTCCAAATAATGGGTTGGTCATCATCGTCGCCGCCTTTCAGGGTTTTTTGCCCTGCAATAGCGTGGTGTCCACCGCTGGCAGGCCGACATCTTTGCGCAGATAATCCGGCAGCGATCGGCTGGCCGTGGCGCGGCGATGTTGCCCCCAGCCCGCGACGGTCTGAATCTGATCCAACATGTTGGACCACCGCGCCATGGGGGTCAGCAGATCGCGTCGTAGAAAGAATGCCATGGTACTCTCCTATTTGCGCGCGTTAGCCGACAACCCGGTGGCCAAGGCCCCGACAATCAGCCCCGCCGCAGCAGAGCCCGCATCGTCAGCTTTGCCCAGAACGGCCCCGATGCCGCCACCAATGGCTGCACTGGCGGCGGTGTCGCGGTCGAACTGTCTTTGATTGCGCGCAAGGCTTTGGCACGCCTGCAGATCAGCACTGAAATGCGCGTTTGGCGAACCATCCAGCACCGGCCTGTACCCGGCACTTTGGTCAGCACAGGCAGACAGGGCAACGATTGGGAAAAGGGCGATAACGTATCGAGTTTTCATTTTGAACCTACAGCTTTGTGTTTTCTCTGTAGGGTCGATTTAGGCGATCCGCCGCGCGACCGTGATGACCGAAGGTATCACAGAATTGACCCGCGGACTCAAATCGACGCGCGGATGTCATGCGCGCGCCGCCGCACCCCGGCTTAATTGGCGGGCGGAATCGTCCAGGGCGTTGCGTTGTTGCCGTTCTGGGCAAGCCACCTTAGCCCGCTAAGGCTGGGCAAAAAGCAGTACAGCCCGCCCCGCGTCGTCACAAAACGCGACATTGCGGGCACCGAAACCTGCGCACTCGCCGACGTCGGATAGATAAATGCGCTATCGTCCGGCACATTACCAAGCAGCGCATCAATAGAGACGTTTTTGGACGGCTGCGCGGAAAAGTCGGTTTTGTTGACCCAGGCCCCCATGATCTGTTCAAACTGGTTGGCGAAGGACGCGCAGATGAAATGCCCGGCAAGGCCGCGCTCTTGCCCATCGTCGTGGCCGGTATAGGCCGGGCCATAGGGATTGGCGCGGCGCATGATGCGGTTGGCGGTTTGCGTGGTTACACCCTGCACGCCGGGCCCACCCCGTGGATTGGCGCGCCGGGTATGCGCCGAATAGGGACACGGCAACCCGACGGTGTCGCTGCCGTAATCAAAGTCGGTCAGTTGATCGTCGGGCAACACCGGGCCGGGCACTGTAGGTGCCGCAACCACCGGGTTACCGTTGCGCCATCTGCCGCAAATCTTGCCCGCCAGAAACTCTTGGTCATCCGCATCGCGCCCCTCTGCCTGCAGGTAGCTTTCAAAGCCATGCACATCCTGCGCCAGAATGCGAAAGGCGCTAAAGCTGCCGTTCAGCGTCAGGTCGCTGGGCGACGGCATGACATATTCGGTATCACGCCCGTTTCGCAGCACGAATTGCCAGGCGGGCACATAGGGCAGTTGATCGTCGCGCAGGGGCGGCGCATCGGTTGCGTCGATGATGGGATTGGAAATTCCATCGGTATAGCCAAAGTGGATCTTATTGTGTTTCTCGCCCTTGGCGTCGGTCACGACAATCAGGTCAACGTCGATTTCATAGACGTCACTGTTGCGCGCGCCTGCTGCCGGGATCACGGGCTGGAACAGACTGCGCAGCGTGCTGGAATAGCTGTCGCGGGTTTCAGTGGTATTTGCATAAAGCGACAGCAAGATATGCGCCTGCGCGGCGTTGCTGCTGTTCAGCTTTTCCACCCAATTCGTCGGGGCGTTCGCGCCCGTGTCAGACACCCTGCCCGCCGCCGCAACCGCGCCGCCCAGAAAGGCCGCAAAGGCACCGGGTGGGTTTTGCCCGCCAAAGTTGACCGAGGCGGGCGGCGCCAACGCCTGCAGCCCCTGCGCCGTCAGCCCCAGGTTCAGCGCATAGGGCGGCTTTTGTCCACCGGGCCAGGGGGTCGCGCTGGTGATAGACAGGGCACCAGTGCCAGAGGTCAGTTCTGTCAGGAAATTCAGCGCGGCGGCGATATCGCCAATTGTCAGAACAAAGTGGCGCACAAAGGGCATGTTATAGCCCCGCACGATCAACCCCTGAATGTCAGGCAGGTCTGCGGGCGCAAGTTTATCGGGGCTTGGTTTGCTGGTCTGTGGCATAAGCTGGCTTTCTGTCTGGATGTTCACATGCCCCGGCTGCACATTTGCCAACGCCCGAACACACCGCCCCCAATATCGGGGCGGTGCAGACGCGGGATCAGGCCGGGTGGTGGTGGCGGTTGCCTAGGACGTGGCGTCTTTGTTCTGGGCCAGAATATTCTGCACCGTCAGATTGGGATAGGCGCTGTACCACTGCCCCCAAGGTGCATTTTCCGGGTTCGTCGCGTCGTATTTCTTGATCAACGCCGCAAAAGCCGCCGAATGTTTTTGCACCGGGATCAGCGACTTTGCCTCTGGATCGTCAACGATCGACAGAACCAGGTTGAAGAACGCGCCAACGGCCTCTTGGTTCACGAAGTCCTGCACATAGGTTTCAAACGGGGAATCATAGGCGGTGATGACCGCCAAAAGATTGCCGGGCACGCCAGATGGATTGCCCTGCTGGAACATGAAAATGCGGGCAAAATGAACGACGCCCACGTCATTCAGACCCGCCGGATCAATCGGGCTTTTGGCCAGTTGCGCGCGCAAGGCATCAACCTCTGCCGCCTGAATCGGGATAAGTGCCACGAGCGAATTTTGCGATGGGTCGTTATAGCTATGTGTAGCCATGGGAAAAATCCTTTTGAAAAACAGCCAAATATTTGGCACCCCAAAACGGGTGAATTCACCCTAAGAGATACAAGCATGGATTGTCATCCTTTCTTTTCACACCCTAACAAGGGCACCTCATCGCTGGTGTTTCCCTCTGTCCCTACGCGTTTTGTGTGGCGCGGTCTGACGCACAGAATGTTACACAAACTAGCACCTTGGCCCGCGCCATTTAAGACCCCGCAGAGGCAGACAGGTGGTTGACTATCAGCAGCGGATCAACTGTTATTTCGCCAAACTTGGGGTCGGCAACTGGGGAACCTAACGCGCGCTCCGTTTCGGCAAAGGAAAAGCCAGGATGACCACGACTAGCAGGCTGTTTTACCAGTCGCGCCTGACCCGCCCGGAACTTGACCGCGCCGAAGGAATTTACCTGTGGGACAAGACTGGCAAGCGTTATCTTGATGGGTCCTCCGGGGCGATGGTTAGCAATATTGGCCATTCCAACCCTGTTGTGCTGCAAGCGATGCGCGATCAGATGGACAAGTCGACCTTTGGCTATCGCCTGCATTTCCAATCGGATGTCGCCGAGGAACTGGCCGAGAAAATCACCGCGCTGGCCCCCGACGGGCTGGAACGCGCGTTCTTTGTCTCTGGCGGATCGGAAGCCGTGGAAAGTGCTTTGAAACTGGCCCGGCAATATGCCTTGACCCGCAAGCAACATCAGCGGTTCAAGGTGATCTCGCGCTATCCGTCCTATCACGGCTGCACCTTGGGGGCTTTGGCCGTCACGGGGTATGCACCGATGACCGCGCCGTTTGATCCGATGATGCAACGGATGCCAAAAATCCCCGCGCCGCGTGCCTATCTGGATGGGCTGGACCCCGATGATGCCGCCACCGGGCGGCATTATGCCGACATGCTAGAGGCCAAGATATTGGAGGAAGGCCCAGAAACCGTGCTGGCCTTTATTGTTGAACCTGTCGGCGGGGCCTCTACCGGCGCGCTGGTGCCGCCTGCGGGATATATGCAGCGCATCCGCGAGATTTGCACAGAATACGGCGTGTTGCTGATCCACGACGAGGTCATGACAGGCGGTGGTCGCACGGGGCGCTTTTTCGGGGCCGAACATTGGCGAACTGCGCCTGACCTGATCGCGCTATCCAAGGGGTTTGGCGCGGGATACGCCCCGCTGGGGGCGGTGATTGCCCGTGAGGATATGGTAGAATCCGTGTTGGACACAGGCGGCTTTGTGCATGGCTTCACATATGCGGGCAACCCGATGGCCTGTGCCACCGGACTGGCCGTGCTGGCGGAAATTGACCGCCAAGACATGGTCGCCAATGCCGCCGCCATGGGCGATCTGCTGAAATCGCGGCTATCGGCGCTGATGAATCGCTACCCCTTTATCGGTGATGTGCGCGGCAAGGGGCTGTTGCTCGCGTTTGAGCTGGTCAGTGATCGCATGACCATGGCCCCCCTGCCTCGCGTGATGAACGCCCACAGCAAATTGGTGGAAATCGCCTATGAGAACGGGCTGATCATCTATTCACGCCGCACCCGTGGCGGCTATGACGGCGATCATTTCCTGGTCTGCCCGCCGATGATCATCACACCCGAAGGCATTGACGAAATCATCGACGGCCTGACCCTGTCACTTGACCGGTTCGCCGCCGAAAACAACCTTGGCAGCGCGGAATGACGCCTGTCAGTACCCGGCTTGCCACCCCAAATGACGCGCCAGAGATCGCCCGCATGCTGGCCCTGCTGGCGGATGATCTGGGCGACAGGGATGCGTTTTCCAGCACGCCTGACCTCATCCGCCAGCATGGCTTTGGCGCGGATGCGCTGTTTCATACGGTGATTGCCGAGGCTGATGTTCCGGTGGGCCTCGCGCTGTTTTTTCCGCATTTTTCAACGACGCGCGGCCAGCCGGGGGCCTATGTGCAGGACCTGTGGGTCGATCAGGAACAACGCGGACTGAACATCGGGCGTGTTTTATTGCGTGCGGTCGCGCAATATGCCGCGAGGAACTGGCAGGCCGCCTACATTGCCCTGTCTGTCCATGCCGACAACACCGGCGCGATGCGGTTTTATGACCGGTTGGGGTTTGATACGCAGGTCACGGACAGGCCGATGGTCCTAAAGGGCGCGGGATTTCGCAGCCTAATACAAAGGGAAAGCGCATGAAGTTCGCCGATAAGACTACCACCATCGCGGCGGCAATCGCGCAAATCCCCGATGGGGCCAGCGTGATGATTGGCGGTTTTGGTGTCCCCGGCACGCCGTTTTGTCTGATTGACGAACTGGTCCGTCAGGGTCCGAAAAACCTGACCATCATCAAGAATGACGCCAATGAACAGGGCATGGGCGTTGATCACCTGTTAGAGAACGGCCAAGTCGCGACCCTGATCTCCACGCATATCGGGCTGAACCCGCGCGCGGTTGGTTTGATGAATGACGGCACGCTGCAAGTTGAATTCTGCCCACAGGGCATCCTTGCTGAACGCATTCGTGCCGGGGGGGCCGGATTGCATGGCTTTCTGACCGACATTGGACTGGACACCGAAATGGCCGAGGGCAAACAACGCGTCGAAGTCAACGGGCAAACTTGCATCGTGGAGACCGCCCTAAAGGCCGATTTTGCCTTGCTACATGCCGACAGCGCCGACCCATTTGGCAACCTCTGCTACGCCGCCACAGCGCGCAATTTCAACCCGCTGATGGCAATGGCCGCCGGGCAGGTGATTGCCGAGGCGGAAGGCATCGTAGCGATGGGCGGCATCGATCCGAACCATGTGCACACACCCGGTGCTTTTGTGGATCATGTAGTCAAACTTTCCACCCTGACAAAGGAATACGCCGTTGTCCGACGCTAAAACCCGACTGGTGGCGCGCGCCGCCCGCGATATCCTGCCCGGCATGGTGGTGAACCTTGGCATCGGCCTGCCGACACAGGTCGTGGCTCATCTGCCGCCCGACTTTCCGGTCTGCCTGCACTCTGAAAACGGCATCACCGGTGTTGGCCCGACGCAAAGCTATGACGACGCTGATCGCAACCTGATCGACGCGGGTGGGGCCTATGTTTCGGCGCTGCCCGGCACCGCGTATTTCGACAGTGCAGTGTCATTCGCGCTGGTGCGCGGTGGGCGGCTGGACCTGACGATGCTGGGCGCATTTGAGGTGTCCGCGCAGGGCGATCTGGCGAACTGGAAAATCCCAGGCAAATTCACACCGGGTGCGGGCGGCGGCATGGAGCTGGCGCAAAAGGCCCGCAAAGTGGCCGTGCTGACCACCCATTGCGATCGTAAGGGACAATCGAAAATCCTGCCCGCCTGTACCCTGCCCCTGACCGCCCGCGCCTGCGTTGACCGGGTATTCACCGACATGGCGGTGATCGACGTGACACCCGAAGGCTTGCTCCTGCGTGAGGTGCTGGAGGGGCTGACCGTAGACGCAGTCATCGCCGCCACGGATGCCGACCTGATCATTCCAGACGGCCGCATCCCAACATTTTAAGTGCCGAACCAATGAGCAATCCGCGCGCCAATCCCAACCGCGGGCGGGCAGATTTGCCCGCCAGAATGCGCGATGCGACAACCAAGACGTCATGAAAGCGGTTCCATCCTTGATTGAGGCCGCATTCACCGCCTCTCGCCTGTGGTTCGAACGCAAAACTAGCCAAACAAATCCCAGTAACGCGTGGAAATTCTGTCATCAGATCAAGCAGACCTTGGTTCCATAGACCATCCAAATGGCGCTAAAAGGAAATGACAAGTAAGTAAAAAGACACCTTCTACAGCAACTCCTTAAATATGGCACGCATAAACGTGATGAAACTTAATAGAAAAAACGTATCATTCATTATTCTTGCTGGATCCTCTCTATTACATCAATCGCTTTGGTGTCTAAATATCTCTTTGATCGCGATCTCATATTGCGACGCGCGAACCTCGAAGAGTTTTTATTAGCCACGGCGGACAGGACGCAATATTGGTCAGGGCAAGATGTCAGTGACGAACTACTGAACTATGTGGAGAGCCGCGATAGAATCCCTATACACATTTGGCTTTCTCTCAACTTGAGAGAAGTCGAAAGCCTTTCAATTCATGATGCGGAGTTTTCAAAAACGATGTCATATTTTTGGAGCAACTCAATGCGGATAACGTAACTACATATTCGGAAGACTTCTTCATCAGGCTTTTTGTTCAATACGAGCTCAGAGTTTTCTATCACCAACGCGGTAGCAATACGCCCGGCGTTCTTGCACTACTATTCAGACACTCGATCTCAGAGCCTGAACCACAAATCCTGATCCGTTTTTCTTGCGATGAAGCGCGTTGCTCACCATATGACGCTTTCGCCCCTTTGTCTTCCCGCCCATGTCGAAGCCGCGCGGCCCGCCGCTCTCGTTCGTCTTGACAGAGTGGCTGTCCGTTGCCTGGCTGGCCATGCAAAGCATCGCCGATAAGGGGTGATCCCCGCTGTTGGCTCCATTTCCCCGCCCGACAAACGTCGCGGTGGCAACCCGTGTCTCATTGAGAAGATCCAGAAGGCCGCGGTTTCGCAGAAGCTGGATAGTATTGCACGGTCGCGAAGGGCGGGACCTCCCCGGGCAACATCGCCGCCTCTCAGGGCTTGCTTCACAAACAACTCCCGGGCCGAGACTGGCATCCCGTCGCGGCGATGTCTCGGATCGCGTCTCAAAGCGCGCATTTTCGTCCTGCGTGGCCGCCCGACTTTGGACTTTGGCGGCATGAAGGCACCCACCACGGCCCGTTCCGCATCAGTGCCGTCGCTTGCGTATGGTTGATTGTGCCTGTCGTTGATTGTGCCTGTCATAGTTCCGCCGAGTGTTTTCTGTCCAAGGCATCGTATTCTCCGGCCTTACCGACTTCTGTGAAACACAACAGACGGAAATCAATCAGCTTTGTTGGCGGTTGGGGGCTTGGCTGTAGGTTTGGACAAAATTTCGCAACACGCGTTTAATCAAGGAAATCTGGCATCACACCGCGTGTCATAATCCCAAATGTTTTTGCATCGTTGGATGGGTCTGGTCAAATCCGAAGTGCCTTAGGGTTTAAGCGGCAAGGGATTGAAGCACGCAACCTGCCTGTCCGGTCCGTCGTTGGCCAACCTGGGCCGTTCAGTGCGGCATTGATCGCTGGAAAAGGCGCATCGGTCGTGAAACGCGCAGCCTTTGGGTGGCGACAGCGGGTCTGGCAGCTCGGTTTCGACGGCTTCCGGAGCAGTGATCGGCGGGCCCACCACCGGCGCGCTGTTGGCTAGTAACGCAGTATAGGGATGGCGCGGGCTGGCGAATATTTCGCGGGCAGAGCCGACCTCGACGATGGCCCCGAAATACAGCACGGTAATGCGGTCGCTGACGGCCTCGACCACAGCAAGATCGTGGCTGATGAACAGATAGGTCAGGCCGAATTCCTGCTTCAGGTCGGCCAGCAGGTTCAGGACCTGCGCCTGCACGGATACATCCAGCGCCGAGACCGGTTCGTCCAAAATCAAAATCCGCGCCTCTGCCGCCAAAGCGCGGGCAATGCCGATGCGTTGCGCCTGCCCGCCAGAAAATTCATGCGGATAGCGATCCAGAAACTCCTCGCGCAGATTTACCGCTGCGAAAATCTCGCGGACGCATTCCGTGCGCGCGGGCTTGTCCATGCCGTGCAACTTGCGCATCGGGACTTCCATGATCTGGCGGATGGTCTTGCGCGGATTGAGGCTGCTGATCGGGTCTTGAAACACGTATTGAATGCGCTTGCCGAAGATGGCCGGATCGGCGTTATCCAGCGTCTCGCCCTCTATCTTGATCTGGCCGGTGCTGGGCGGCAGCAGGCCGACGAGCAGCTTGGCGAGGGTGGATTTGCCACAGCCAGACTCGCCCACGACGCCAAGCGTTTCACCGGTCTGCACGGTCAGGTTCAGGGGTTGCACCGCATGCACCATTGCCTTGGGCCGGCCAAACAGCCGCTTGCCGACTGGAAAGGACTTTGACAAATCGGTCAGTTCCAGCGCGAGGCTCATGCGGTTTCCTTTACGGTGTTTTCCGGAAACAGGCAGCGGGTTTTGCGGCCCAAACCGCTGGCGTTTAGGGCGATGTCGCCGCTGCGGCAGGCATCCACTGCCTTGTCGCACCGATCGGCAAAAGCGCAGCCTGTTGGCAGACGGTCGACAACCGGCGGCAAGCCGGGGATCGCCGCCAAACGGCGCTGGCCTGCGCCCAGAACTGGCACGCAGTCAATCAGGCGGCTGGTATAGGGATGTTGCGGCACGCGCAGCACGGCCTCTGTTGGCCCCTCTTCCACGATGCGGCCTGCGTACATTACCGCGACGCGGTCACAAAGCTGCCCAACGACGCCAAAATCATGGGTGATAAAGATGATCGCAAGGCCACGTTCGCGCCGTAAGTCACTCAGCAGCGCCAGAATTTGCGCCTGCACGGTGACATCCAGCGCCGTCGTAGGCTCATCCGCGATGATCACGCCGGGGTCATTGGCCAGCGCCATGGCGATGCCAACCCGTTGCCGCATGCCGCCGGACATCTCATAGGGAAAACTGTTAATCCGGCTTTCGGCGTTCGGGATACGCACCGATTTCAACAGGTCAATCGCGCGGGCGCGGGCGGTGGATTTGGGCACCGGGTCGTGGGTTTGGATCGCCTCCACCAACTGCGCCCCAACGGTGTAGAGCGGATGCAATGTCGCCAGCGGATCCTGAAAGATATAGGCCACACGCCGCCCGCGCAGGCTGCGCAGCACCTCATACGGAGCACCGATCAGGTTCTTGCCGTCAAAATGCACCGCCCCGCCGGTGATCACCCCGGGGGGCGAGGCGACAAGGCCCATGATACTTAGCGCGGTGACGGATTTGCCCGACCCGCTTTCGCCGATGATGCCAAGGCATTCGCCCTTTTCCACATGCAGATTAACGCCGCCAACGGCCATATACGTCCGACCCCGCACCCGGAATTCGGTGCGCAGCTGGGTGATATCCAGAAGGCTCTTGGTGGTAGCTACCGGCGGGGCATCCTGCAAATCGACCATCGTAGCTGGCATTGGCCGGGTCAGTGCGCCGGATTTCAGGCGCGGATCCAACGCGTCGCGCACGCCGTCGCCCAGCAGGTTAATCGCCATCACGATAATCAGGATCATCGCGCCCGGCACCACGGATGTGTGCGGGCTGGTGATCAGGGCGGATCGCGCCTCGCCCAGCATGGACCCCAGATCGGCCTGCGGCGGCTGCGAGCCAAGGCCGAGGAAGGACAATCCAGCAGTTTCCAAGATCATCCAGCCGACCGTGGTCGACATCGCAATTACGATCACTGGCAGCACGTTTGGCAGAACCTCGGCCGCGATGATTTCGCGATCGCGCATTCCGGCAAGCCGCGCGGCATCGACGAATTCCATATGGGCAATACCGACGGTGATGCCACGAATGTTGCGCGCGAAGAACGGCACGTTGACGGCGGCGACGGCAATCAGCGCATTCATCAACCCGGGGCCAAGCGCGGCCACGATGGCCAGCGCCAGCAAAATATACGGAAACGCCATCAGCATATCTATGCCGCGCATCATGATATTATCCGTGCGCCCGCCGTAAAACCCGGCGGTGATGCCAATCGCCGAGCCTAATACCGCAGCAATCACCGCAGCCGCAAAACCCATCGCAAGGCTAAGCCGCGTGCCCCACAGCAGACGGCTTAGCAGGTCACGGCCCAGATGATCGGTACCCAGAATGGCCCCGTCGCTGAACGGCGGTTTGAATCTATTCGGCGTGTCGGGAATGTCGGGATTGGCCAGCGGCAACAGCGGCGTGATCAGCGCCAGCACCACCACCAGCCCCATCACGATCAACCCGGCCAGCGCCAGCCGGTTGCGCGCCAACAGTTTCAGAAAGCCGATCATGTCTTGATCCTTGGATCAAGCAGCGCCTGCGCCACATCCACCAGAATGTTGAACAACACGTAGCAGGCGGCGATGAATACGACCCCGCCCTGCACCAACAAGATGTCCCGCTTCAGGATCGCGTCGACCAACATGCGGCCAACGCCGGGCCATTGAAACACCATCTCTATGTAAACCGCACCCGACAGCACGAACCCAGCCTGAATGCCCAAAACCGGAATAATCGCCACCATCGCGGCGCGCAGCGCGTGCCTCCAGATCACCCGGCGTTCGGGCACGCCTTTGGCGCGGGCGGTGCGGACAAAATCCTGGCGTAAAACCTCTAGCATGGCGGAGCGCGCTAGCCGCGCCACGACGCCGGTCGCCACCACAGCCAGCGCCAGCGCGGGCATCGCCAGATGGTCCAGCAGCACCCAGAAATTGCGCGCGCCATAAATGGGCCACATGCCCGACACCGGAAACCAGCGCAGCTTTACGGCGAAGATCAGGATCATCATCATGCCGAGGAAAAATGACGGGATCGAAATGCCCAGCAGCACGACAAAGGTGATCGCCTTATCGGCAAAACCATACTGTCGGGCGGCAGAGATCACGCCAGCGGCGATGCCAAAGACTGAGCAGAGCACAAAGGACGTGCCTGCAAGGATCAGCGTCGCGCCAAACCTGTCTGTCACCTCATCCAGAACGGGGCGGTTCAACGCGAAACTGCGGCCAAAATCGCCCTGCAGCATATTGCCAAGCCAGATGAAATACCGCGACACAATCCCTTGATCGAGGCCCAGATCTCGGTTCAGTTTTTCCACATTCTCGGGCGTGGCGTATGACCCAAGGATCGCTGTCGCCGGGTCACCGGGGATCATCGCCATGATCAGAAACACGATCACACTGATGCCCAACAAAACCGGGATAGCCGAGATCAGCCGCTTTAGGATATATCCGGTCATCGCGCGGCTCCTGTCGTCAACGCGGCCCCGCCATGCTGCTGGGGCCGCGCAGATTCATCAGTTTTTGGTCACATCATCCAACAACAAAAAGAACGACGGTTGCAGCGAAAAGCCACCGACCCGGTCTGACGTTACGGCGTTCTGCTTCCAGTTTGCCACAAACACCCAAGGCGCGTCTTCCTGCACGATGACCTGCATTTCCTGATAAAGCCGCGCGCGTTCTGCCTGATCGGTGGCAACGCGAGCAGCCTCTAGCAGCTCATCGACCTTGGGATTCGAATAGTAGCCCGAATTGAACCCGCCTTTGTCCGGCCACGCCTCTGTGCGCAGGGCAAGAAAGGGCAGCGTGTCTGGATCGTTGGTCATCCAGGCCATTTCTGCCATATCCGCCTTGCCTTCCAGGCCCGGATTGACGTTGCCCAGAAAGGTGTTCCACTCATACGTCTCGATTTTTACGTCGAAACCCACAGCCTCCAGATCTGCCTGCATCGCGGTGCCCATCGCCACCGGATCCAACATGCCAGAGCCACCTTCGGTGACGTAGAATGTCAATTCGGCACCTTCGACACCGGCCTCAGCGATCAGCGCGCGGGCGCGGTCCGGGTCATAGGGATAAGGCTCCAGCGCGTCATTATAGGCCCATGCAAAGGCGGGCGGCGTTGGCCCGGCCGCGACGGCGGCCGTGCCTTCCAGCACGTCGTTCACAATCGCCTCTTTGTTGATGGCGTAATTTGCCGCTTGCCGCACGCGCTTGTCGGCAAAAGGCCCTTCCTTGGCGTTCAGGATCAGGAACCAGACGTGCGGGCCGGCCTGTTCATGCACCGCATAGGCGTCGCCTTGGAATTCACCCAAGGCCACCGGCGGCACCTCGACCATCAGGTCAATGCCGCCCGCCAGCATCTCTGCGGTGCGGGTATTGGCATCAGTGATCGGGCGGAAGACCACCGCCTGCAGGTCCGGCGCGCCGTCCCAATACTTGGGGTTGGCGTCAACCACCACGGCCTCATTGCTGCGCCATTCTACGAATTTGAACGGCCCGGTGCCGGACGGGTTGCGGCCAAAATCAGCCCCATGTTGCGTGACGGCGGCGGGGGAAACGATCAGGCCGGTGGGATAGGCAAGGTTTGACAGGAACGGTGCGTAGGGGCTGTTCAGGGTGAATCTCACGGTCTGCGGATCAAGCACATCGACCGTGTCGATTGCCGAGAAAAAGAACGCTAGCGGGAACGGGCCGGTGTCGTGAAACGGATGCGCCTCATCCAGCATACGGTCAAAGTTGAATTTGACCGCCGCCGCATCAAAGGCACTGCCGTCATGGAACGTCACGCCCTCGCGTAGGGTGAACGTATATTCCGTGCCGTCGTCGGCGATCGACCAATCGGTCGCCAGCGCCGGTTCGACCTCTAGCGTGCCGTCCTTATAACGCACCAGCCCGTCATAGACATTCATCAAGATCCGGAAGTCATTCACCGCAGTGACCGCTGCGGGGTCAAGCGCCTGCGGCTCGGCGATCTGACCGACGATCAGTACGTCTGGCGGCGTTTGCGCCTGCAGTCCAGTGATGGTTAGGACCAGCGCAGTTGCCGCCGTTGCCGCCAGCATCGCGCGGCGCGGAAGGGATAAGAAGGTCATTTGGCGTCCTCTCTCTATTGGAATTATTTATCATGATTAATTGTATTTGGCCAAATCCTCATGATAAATTCAAGGTCAATGTGCTAGAGGTGGCGTTATGACGTTTTCGATTCTGACATATGACGAAAAAACAGGCGTTTACGCCGGGGCAGCGGCCACCGGCAGCCTGTGCGTTGGGGCCTGGGTACTGCGTGGCGACATCGAATCAGGGCTCTGCGCATCGCAAGGCACCGCGCCGAGCACGTTCTGGCGAGACGAGGCGATGCGCCGTTTGCACGCGGGTCAGGCCGCTAAAGATGTGGTCACATCGCTAACGCAGGCCGACAGTGGACGCGACCATCGCCAGCTTGCAGTGCTTGATCGGAAAGGCGGAACCTTTGGCTTTACTGGGGCCGAAAGCGTGGCTTTTGCCGGTGTGATCGCTGTGCCCAACCTGATTGTGGCGGGAAATATGATACAGTCACAGGCGGTGCTGACGGCTTTGGTGGATGGGTTTCGCAACTCCGCAGGCGCGCGCCCTGCCCGTCTGATCACCGCCCTGCGCGCGGCAGAATCCGCTGGCAGTGACGTGCGTGGCCTGCAATCCGCGGCCCTATTGGTGCTTGCGCCCAATGCCCCGCCGGTGGACTTGCGTATCGACGCCAGTGCCACGCCGCTCGATGAGCTTGCGGGTTTGGCTCAGCGGGTTACTCAAGCGCCTTATTCTGATTGGCTACAAGAAGTACCGGTCTTGCAGGATCCGACCCGATCTCCGCAGCCGCCGCAAAGTATCGCCCAACGCAACTAGGCAAAACCGGCAAGCGGCTATTCCGCCATAAACTCGCGCGTGATCCGCATTTCCTGCGCGTTCATCATGGTTTCCGCGCCTTCCATATGCGAGCGCATGATCGCCCGTGCCTGATCCGCGTCGCCACGTTCCAGTGCATCGACAAGGTCAATCTGATGCCGCCGCCCGCGCTCCCACAGGGCAAAGTTCGGCGCGGCGTATAGGCGGCGATAGACCGTCAGGTCGGTCAGTATCCGCGCCATGAACGATATCACAAAGCCCAGCAGCTCATTGTCCGCCGCATCCGCCAGCCGCGCATGAAACGCCAGTGACGTGATGTGCTGCTGCTTTTCTTCCTCGGGGGTGCGCGCGGGTTCCGGGTGTTGATGCGCCATCATCCGCAACTCTTCCAGCGTCTCTGGGCTAAGTTTTCCGGCCAGACCGGCGACCAATTCAGGCTCTAGCACTTTGCGGATTTGATAGATATCAGACAGGGATAAATCTTTGAAATAAAAGTAGTTTCCCAGCAACGACATCGCGCGATCTTTGCTGACCTCGCCCACCAGACTGCCTCCACCGGGGCCGGTTTTCGTCATGATCAGGCCTTGGGCCTCTAATATGCGCATCGCCTCGCGGACCGTTCCCTTTGAGACACCGAATTGCGCGATCATCTCTGCCTCATTCGGCAGTTTCGCCCCTTTGCGCAGGTCACGTTCAACCACCCAACGTTTGATCTGATCGGCAACCTGCACTGGCCGCGATCTTTTCTGCGCGCGCGGCGCGTCGGTGGTTTTCAGGTTGGTTTGAACAGATCGGATATTCATGGTCTTTATTGTCTAAAGCAAGGCCAGGGTTTTGGGTAGCGCGGATTTATGATGATCAATCGCAAGCCGAAAATTATGCATCAAAAAGGGCTTTGTGATTTTCTGATTTCGTGCCAAGGTTGAGCAGATTTTAGCCAAACCGGATTTTTATGATGAAGCAATTGTTCGCGACAGCGATCGGCCTTCTTTATGTGTCTGCGGGATTAGCCACTGCGCAGGATGCATCTGTTCAGGTCAAATGCGGCAGCACCGTGCAGACCATCACCAGCGGGGCGACTATTCCGCCGGTGCCAGATTTCAGCTCTATCACCGACGGGGATTTCTCGCTTGAGAACCTGCAATGTGCGTTTGACACCTTCAGTTGGGATAGCTTTCTGGCGCTGAACCACGCGCCTGATGGCATGTTTGGCAGCACCAATGACAACGCCACCGTCTGGGAATCCTGGGCCGAAAGCAGCGATGTGTTTTTGGCGGGCGGGGCCGATCCCGGCGATCCGGGGCAGGTTCCACCGCGTGAGATTCCGGCCGAATGCACCGCCTTGGGCGACACCGCTGGCATGCGTGTCATGCGCCAGATCGGCAAGCATCCTGACCTGCTAGAGGAGGCGACACAGCCGTTTAATTCGGGCCCGTTGATTGACACCAATGGCTGGTACAGCCGCTTTGCGATCTCGGTCAATCCGCCAATGTATGACTATATCGTCGAGAACCAGCTTTACAGCAAACCCGGCCAAACCGCCTTTAGCGCCGCCGGGCATGACGTGAATTTCACCTGTAGCTGCGCCGCCGATGCCAGTGGCGACACCTGTAGTGCGACAGGCCAGCAAGGCGCGATCATGGTCAAGGCCGCGTGGAAGGTCATCGACGGCAAGGACGTCGCCGACGATTTCCACATCGCCGAGGCGCTGGTCTACACCGCGCCGTTCAATGACAACCCGGCCACCTGTTCTAAACAACAGATGGGGCTTGTCGGCTTTCACATCGGCCACAAGACCACCAGTGATCCGCAGTGGCTGTGGTCGACGTTTGAACATATTGCCAATGTGCCCGAAAAGCACCGCCCCCAGACCCGTGACCGGTACAACTATTATCAACCGGGTTGCGACGACTGTAATCAGGTCAACCACCCCCCGGCCCAGCCCTGGGATCCGCATGTGCAACCGGTGGCCGCGAACATTGCCAAAAGCCAAATCGTTCGGGAAATTCCGGTCACCGACGCTACTGTCGCGATGAATGACGCGGTTGCGGGCAAGCTGACCACCGGCACCGTCTGGCAGAATTATCACCTGATTTCGACGCAGTGGCCCACCAAGGCCTCGCTAACCGGCGCAACGGTGCCAAGTGCCGCGAACGGCTGGTGTACATCGCTGAACCCGGTCGACCCAACCGGCGCGCCCGCGCCGACGTTTTTGGCGAATACCACGCTGGAAAGCTACATTCAGGGGCAGGTTCCGCAGGCGTCATCAAACTGCATCAGTTGCCACAAGGACGCGACAATGACCAACGGCGCGTTCTCTGATTTCACCTATCTTCTGGAACGCGCACAAGGACCGGCAAAATGAGCAACCAGAGCGATCAGATCGAGGTTTTCGTGAAAATGTCGGCGGTGCTGAACGGGTTTGCCCCGGAAATGTTCGCGCCTAGTGTGGACCCTGCGGATCTAAAAACCGTGTATTTCAAGTTTATCATAGGCAAAGCCCCAGAGCGATTTCATGAACTGCTGCACGCGTTTTCAGAGATGGTGGCAGGCGGTGTCTCGCCGCAAGACATCGGTGCCATGCTGAACGGCACGGCGGGCGGCCTGCCGGAGCCGATGGTAAATTTAGCACTTTCCATCAATAAGTTGTGGTATCTGGGATCGTGGTATGACCCGGAGGCCCCCGATGACCCGACCAAGCAACAGGTCGTATCGGATCAGGCCTATATCCGCGGGCTGTCCTGGCAGGTGATGCAAAGCCACGCGATGGGCAACAGCCCGTTCACGTTCGGCTATTGGGCCAAAGACCCGGCAGCCAGTCTGGCACTGACCACCGGCAACCCGGCAGCGACTGGCAGGGGGACAAGCTGATGGCCGATATTCTTTATGATGTGGTTATCGTTGGGGCCGGCATTTCTGGCGCGATCGTGGCCAAGGAACTGGCCCAAAAGGGGGCCAAGAACATTCTGGTGCTAGAGGCCGGGCCAGAAACACCGCCGACCGAACGGCAGGAGTATCTTGGCACATTCTTTAAGAACACGGTCAAAACGCCAGAATCCCCCTACCCGCCCGCGCTGTTTTCTGATCCGTCAAAGGAACCGACGCCACGTGCCACGGTGTCTGACACGTTTTCGTCGAATGTCGCCGAGGGCTGGCAAGGCAGCTTGGCGACTGATGGCTATATCTATGATCCCGCGCAATCCTATCTGCTGCAAAAAGGCCCGCAGCCGTTTCTGAGCACCTATGAACGCATTGCCGGTGGCACCACCTGGCATTGGCTCGGCACCAGCCTGCGGTTTTTAAAGAACGACTTTCAGATGGCGGCTACTTACGGCAACGGCAACCCGGATTACCCACTGCCCAACTGGCCGCTGCAAGATAGCGACATGCTGCACCCCTATGCCCGCGCCGAAGCTGAGATCGGCGTGTCCGCCGACGTTAAGGTGCAAGAGGCTGATCTGGGCGGCATTGGCCTGGAATACTCGGAAGGTTATGAATACCCGATGCAAGAGCTACCGCTGTCGGTCGTTGATCAGACGGTTGGCGACTTCGTCAACCAGACCGACGGCTATTACGGCTTTGGCGATCAGTCCATTGTCGTCACCTCTACGCCCGCAGGCCGCAACTCGCAGCCCTATGCACAACGGCGGGTTTGCGCGGGCAATACAAACTGCATCCCGATCTGCCCGATACAGGCCAAATACGACGCGACTGTCACGATGAGCACCGCCATGAGCACTGGCAATGTCACCCTTCAGGCGCAATCTGTCGTCACGCGCGTCATCGCCGAAAGCTGCGGCGCGCCGGTGACGGGCGTCGAGTATCTGACGTGGAAGGTCAAAAAGGGTAAGCTGCAGACGCCGGAAACACACAGCGCCCGCGCCAAGGTCGTCGTCATCGCGGCCCACGCGATTGAAACACCGAAACTGTTGCTGATGTCGGAACTCGGCGATGGCAGCGGCACGGTGGCCAATTCATCGGATCAGGTCGGGCGCAACTTGATGGACCATCCGCTGTATCTGTCGTGGTCGCTGATGAACCAACAGATCTATGGCTTTCGTGGGCCGCTAACCACGTCCGGCATTGAATCGCTGCGGGATGGCGAATTCAGGTCAGACCGCGCCGCCTGGCGGGTTGAGATTGGCAATGAGGGGTGGAATTTTTCCAACGGTGATCCCTGGACCACGACCAATGACTTTATCAGCGGAACGAACAATTCTGGTCTGAACAATCAGGGGCCGAATGGCACCCCCGAACGGCTGTTTGGCACCGATCTGGTCAACCGGCTGAACGATGCCTTCACCCGCCAGTGGCGCATGGGCTTTTTGGTGGAACAGACGCCGGAACCCGACAGCCGTGTGCGCGTTGATCCAACCAATGGCCTGACAGATGGCCTTGGCCTGCCACGGCCTGTGATTGACTACAAACTGTCGGACTATACGCGCATGGGCTTTGCCTATGCCGAGATTTTCAGCCGGCAGGTCTATAAAAAGATGGGCATCAAGAACCACACCAAGAACAGCCAAACCGTGCCCGGCGCGGACGGTGCGACGGTGAGTAACCCGACCTGGTTTGAAAACCCCTGCCCCGAGCTGTTTGACAACCTGCCCGCAGACCTGCGTGATCCGGATATCTGCGCGCGCGACGAAAACGGCGTGCCACAGCCGACTCCGAAAGGGTTTCAATACTACGGCGCGGGCCATCTGGTGGGCACCTATCGAATGGGCGACAACCCAGCGACGTCGGTTGTCGATAAAACCAGCCGGTCCTGGGATCACCAGAACCTGTTCTTGGTCGGCGACGGAGTTTTCCCCACCATCACCACCGCCAACCCGACGCTGACCATCGCCGCGCTTGCGTTTTTGGCGGCGGATGAGATCGCCAACGTACTAAAACTATAGACGACCCTCCCCAGCGCGAATTGTGGTGGAAACCCCGGCCAATCGCGCTGATAGTGGCGCAGAATTGATGCGATCCGTGGGAGGAACCAAAATGAAGATCAATCGCCGGGGAACACTTATCGGGATGGGGGCCGCGTTGGCCGCATCCGGGCTGGCCACGCCTGCGCTGGCGCAGAACCGCAAGATCGTCGTCGGTGCGCTGCGTTTCACCAGCCATTCGGGCAGCTTTGTCGCCGCCGAACGCGGCTATTTCGCCGACGCCGGTCTGGATGTGGAACTGAAATTCTTTCAGGCCGCGCAACCGATGGCGCTGGCGATTGCCTCGGGTGACGTTGATTTCGCCGTCACAGCGATTTCCGGCGGCTTGATTTCGCTGGCAGACAAAGGCGCGATCAAGGTCATCGGCGGGGCATTGTCCGAAGAGCCCGGCATCGACGGGCAGAAAATTCTGGCCTCTGACGCGGCATTCCAGGCCGGGTTAACGTCACCCGCCGGGTTGGACGGCAAATCCTTCGGTATGACCACCGCCGGGTCATCATTCCATTACATGGGCTCCAAAGTGGCCGCCGCCGAGGGTGCTAACATGTCGTTCAAACCGCTGGGCAAAGTCGGGGCTATTATTGGCGCGCTGAAATCCGGCCAGATCGACGCCTGGTCCATCGTGCCCCATATCGCCAAGCCGCTGGCCGGGTCCGGTGCCGTGCATATCATTGGCAGCATTGCCGATTATCTACCGCACTATCAGGTGACGACGGTGTTCACCTCTGCCAAGAATGCCGCCAATGAGCGGGACATGACCACGGATTTCCTTGCCGGATTCTCGCGCGGTGTCGGTGACTATAACGCCGCCATGATCGACAAAGCCGGTGGCGACGACGGCGTCAATGAGATGGTCGACCTGATCCACAAATACGTCTACGCGGATCGCCCGCGCGAAAAGGCCGCGCCGTCGATCATCAACGGCACCATGCGCATCAACGAAGGTG
>Ga0315339_1000872_pt1 | contig 31542 bp, 31 predicted proteins | sample ASW17metaG_FD_204514 | JGI IMG/M metagenome (GOLD analysis project Ga0315339, IMG submission 204514) | Ammonia-oxidizing marine archaeal communities from Pacific Ocean, United States - ASW #17 | ecosystem: Environmental > Aquatic > Marine > Oceanic | place: USA: California | collected 2016-12-05 | reverse complement strand
TTGGCTCGACATCGGCTTCACCTGACGAACCTACCTCGCCTTCCGGTCGGAAGGGGACGTGGATGATTGGCTCGAGCGCACGGGGCACAGGCGTGGGGCGACCATCGACTTGGCTCAAATGTGGGCGCTGGTGCAGCCTTGGTACGCGGACCGCGTCGCTCCTGAATGGAGAGGCCGGAGCGCTGAAGGCGGCCAGGCGATCATGGATGCTGTGGGTTTGACAGGGGAGTTTTGGCGGCTGGTGTGAGGGTCGAGTCTCCGGACACCCTCTACGCCGACTTGGTAGGCGGCAAAACAGCGACCCTCCACTCGACGCTTTCGTACCCGGCGTCCACCAGCGCCACGACTTCGTGCCGCCGGAGTATTGCCAGCGCCGTACGCGGAGCGTCCTTGAAGAGGTCGATCCACGCTTCATCGGGTAGAGCCCGAGCGGCCACGTACAACTGCCACACGCCTTTTGCGAGCGTCGAGGGCACGAGCAAGCGAGTGGACGCGCTCGGTGGCAGCTGCCAAGTATGCTCGCCCCTCCTCCGCCAACCGCCGTTGGAAGCCGACCATTCTACATCCTCGTAGATCCTCAAGAAGACACTCTGGTCGAGGCCCCTGAGGCACTCCAATACTTCGACCTGAGCTGCGGCGAGCTCGTGATCCTGTCGCCAGATCGCTTCCCATAGTCCATCTGCGACAGGGGTGGCGCCGCGCTCATGCAGCAATGCGATCACCGCGCTCACGTCGCTCTCTGGGCGGTGCCGGAAGTCGGGGCCCCGGAGTTCGAGGTTGTTCTCCGCTGGGTGGAATCCCCAAGGGGCCAGCGTCCACCGATACCGAGCCGTGTCCGCGCTGTCGCAGGCGCGGCAGGGGCACATATTGCCGTGACGAGACGTCACGGCCAGGCCCGCGGCGGCTGCCCTGCCCTTGAGGTCGGCCCGGGCGTCCTCGGCTCCAGGAATTCGGCGGTCGAGCACTTCGTCCACCAGATCTTGCCACCGCTCGAGCGTCGCGTCCCCCACGTGCTTCGGCACCAGCACCGCAGCGACCCACGCCTCGATATCCAGGTCCGTGATCTCGCCGTGCCCGCACGAGAGGCACCGCCACCCCGACACCGGCGGCTCATCAGCCGTGTCGAAGAACGAGCCGGTTTCGACGCCCGAGGCTTCGTTGGCCAGTATGCTGATTCTGGCCCGAAGCGCGTCGAGCAGCCTGTTGCCCCAAGGGCCCTGTAGGTCATCGAGGGGGTCCTGCTCCCTCGGCGTCAGCATCACGTCGCTGAAGGAGCCCATGGCTCCGTAGGCGTGAAGAATGTCCGGATTGATGCCAGACTCGAGCGCCTGGTCCCGATGGGCCGTCACGAAGTCGAGCCACCCCGAGTGCCCCGCGCGCTCGAAGAGATAGGCGAGCGCGGACAGGGTATCCGCCGCTCGAGAATCCTTAGTGGTCAAGACAGCCCGCTCGTGTCCAACGTCTCTCTCAGTTGCTCGAGCAGGCGGGTCAGGGTCCGCGCTTTCTCGTTCGTGAGGGCCTGAGCCGTCCGCCGTTCGATCTGCTGCACCGGTAGGTCCATCCCAGCGAGTAGGTCCAGTCCCTCCTCGGTGATGGCGATGTCAACGCGTCGCCGATCCTCCTCGCTGGTCCGACGGCTCACCAGCCCCCGCTTGCGAAGCTTTTCCACGAGGCGTGTCGCGTTCGCGGTCCGGTTCAGCATCCGCTCTTGCACCTCGCAGAGGTTGTAGGTGCCAGCGCGATTGCCGCGCAGAATCCTGAGGATGTTGTACTGCTCGTTCGAGATGTCGAAGTCCTTGAGCTGCTCGTGAAAGACCCGATACAGCCAATGACTCGTAAAGTGGAGATTGAGCATCGCTTCCATGCGTGGATCCAGGAATTTCTCCTGCTTGATCTCCTCTCCTTCGCCAGGAGGCGTTCGTCCATGGCGACTGGGGAACGTCGAATGTTTTCGTCCGAGCCGATGATCCCACAGACGTCCTCGTCATCAGCGACTTCGAGGATGCTCACATCCGCGATCCCGCCGAGGACTTCCGCTGGCAGGCGGCCAGGGTCGGCGCCATGACCCGCACTATGTGTCGCTCCTGAGCGCGGTGGTCGCCCCGATGTGATCACGGGAGACCCGCCGGTGTCTCGTCGATGCGGTGATGAAGGTGGACGGGCGCGGTCTTCGAGTGGTGAGACTTCGCCCACCAGTTCTGATACAGGTCCACGCTGAACATCAGAAGCAGCATGAAGATCACGATCCACTGCGGGATGTAGGGGAACTCGGTCCCGTTGGCGGTGAGATGCGCGGTGTGCCCCCCCTCCAGGATCAAGACGAAGCCGATCAGCAGAAGCACGAAGAGCCCCAAGATCTCGAACTCGGGATTGGAGTGGAGGAAATCCGAGATCGTGCCCGCGAGAGCGAGCATCAGCGCCACCGAGATGACGACCGAGCCGACCATCACCGCGAAGATATCCGTCATGCCCACTACGGTGAGGATGGAGTCGACGCTGAAGAGCAGATTCATGCCCACGATGAGCGCCACGACCTCTCGGAAGCGGCTCTTTTTGTCCAAGGCCTGTTCGACGCCCTTGACCTTGACCCGCAGCTCGTTGACGCCCTTCCAGATAAGAAACAAGCCTCCGACCATGAGCACCACGGACTTCCCACTGATGGCGCCTGACAGCGTCAGCCCTGCTACGACCTCGCCATCGAATTCCCAGAAGACGGCGGTCGCATAGGTGAGAATGAAGCTTACCACGGCCAGGAGTGCGATACGGAACAGCATCGCTAGACCGAGGCCCACCTGGATCGCCTTCTTGCGTTCGGCCGTGGGCAGCTTGTTGGCGATGATGGTGATGATGATGAGGTTGTCCGCACCCAGCGCGAGTTGAATGAGGGTGACGCCGAAGAGAGCCGCCCAGAACGACGGAGCCAGGAGAAGGTCGATCATGAGAGTCCTCTGATGAAGCCGATGGGTCGTGGGTGCCAATCGTGCGGTGAGTAAGGCCCCCGTCAAGCCGCGCACGGGGTGTTGCTGCCACTTCTGTGACGCTCGACTAGCGGGCGATCCGGGTCCCGATCAAGCGATCGACGTCGAGGTCACGAAATCCCGCTTCGAGCAGGACTTCGCGTGTATGCTGCCCAAGCATCGGCGCGCCAGGGCCAGGGTCTGCGGGGAAAGTCGACTCCGAGCCGGACATCTTGACCGGCATGCCCAGCGCTCGGACCGTGCCGGCCTCAGCGTGCTCGACCTCGATGACCATCTGTCGCGCGCGCGTCTGCGGGTGTTCGAGCATCTCGCCGACGGAGGCCACCGGACCAGCGGGCACTCCCGCGTCCTCCAAGCGCTCCAGCCAGCTCTCCGTCGAGCTCTCGATGAAGTACGGTGCGAGCATCCCCACCAGCTCGTCTAGATGGGCCATCCGGTCCGCGTTGTTCCGGAAGCGCTCATCCTCCCTCAACTCCGGCACGCCCAGCGCCTCGGTCAGGCGTGTCCACGTCGCTTCGTTCGAAGCTCCGATGTTGATCCAGCCGTCTGCCGTGGCAAACGCTTGGTACGGGGCGGCGAGCGGATGCGCCGTGCCCAACGGGCCCGGCGACACGCCCGCGGCCAGCGCGATCGCACTCTGCCAATAGGTCTGCGTGATGCCCGCCTCGAGGAGGGATGTGTCGACGCGCTGACCCTTGCCCGTGCGTGTCCGCTCGAATAGGGCAGACACGACTCCGAATGCGGCGAGAATCCCAGCGGCGATGTCGGTCACGGGTGCGCCCACCTTCACAGGCGTACGGCCCGGTGCTTCGCCGGTCACGCTCATGAGGCCCGAGTATCCCTGCGCGATCAGGTCGAAGCCGCCCTGGTGCGAGAGTGGACCGGTGCGGCCGTATCCCGTGATCTGGCAATACACCACCCGATCATTCAGCGCCGCTAGTTCGTCGTAGCCGAGACCCATCCGCTCCATGGTGCCCGCCCGGAAGTTCTCGACGATGACGTCGGCACTGGCAACCAATCGGCGTACTACCGCGCGTCCCTCCTCAGCACGTAGGTCGAGGGCGATGCCGCGCTTACCACGATTGAGCATCATGAACGCGGCCGACTCACCGCGCACTTCGGGGGGCAAAAAAGCGCGTGAACTGTCACCGTTCGGTAGGCGTTCGACCTTCACCACATCGGCTCCCATATCTCCGAGCATCAGCCCGCACACCGGCCCAGCCATGACGTGGGCCAGCTCGATGACTCGAATGCCCGAGAGTGGTCCCGGCATCACTCTCCCCGGAACTCGGGGTCTCGCTTCTCCAGGAACGCCGCGCGCCCTTCTCGGTAGTCGGTGGTCTCGAACGCGTGAAGCGCCTCTTCCCGCTCGGCGTCACTCAGGGGTGTCGGATCTGCCAGACGTTGGATGAACTTCTTGTGCCACCGGTTCACCAGGGGAGCACCGGCCGCGATTCTGTGGGCGAGTTCGCGGCCCTGGACAACGACGTCTCCGTCCGGCACCACGCGATTTACGAGTCCGATGCTGAGGGCGCGGCTGGAGGGGATCAGGTCACCTGAGAGAAGTATGTCGAGCAGATGGCCTTGACCAAGCAGGGCGATCAGTGGCTTGAGCTCGGCGTACGACATCGTCAGACCCAGACGAGTGATGGGGGCCCCGAAACGGCTGGAGGCTTCGCAGATCCTCAAGTCACAGCAGGCCGCGATTTCAAGACCGCCGCCGATGCACAAGCCTTCGATAACCGCGAGCGTGGGGTGGGGACAGTCTCGAATGGCGTGCAGCGCGCCGGAGATGGCGTCGGAATACTCCCGCGCGTCGCTAGGCGTGTCACGCTGGGCCGCGAAGGCGGAAATGTCGGAGCCCGCGGAGAACGCGCGGCCGCCAGAGCCGCGTATCATGACACAAGCCAAGCCGGACCGCGCGGAGAAGGCGCGCAGGGCGTCCGCGAGGGCGTGCCAACCGTCGCGGTCGAGCACGTTGTGCTTGTCGGGCGCGTCGAGGCGGACTTCGGCGACCCGGCCCTCGACACTCGTACGTACGTGCGCGCTCATCGGTAGAATATCTCCACCAGTACCATGGGGATCGCCGGAACGTAGGTCACGAGAAGGAGCACTGCGAGCAATACCGCGACGAAGTAGACGTTCACCTTGCTCACCTCCCATATGTCGGCTTTTGCGACCGAGCACGCCGTCACGAGAACCGACGCGACCGGTGGGGTCTGCTGACCGATGCCGAGGTTGAGTGCGACGACCAGCCCGAAATGCACGGGGTCGATGCCGGCGGCCTGAACCAGGGGCATCACGATTGGGACCACCAGGATGATCGCGGCCGCCGAGTGGAGGAACAGTCCGATCACCAGGAAGAAACCGTTCAACAGCAGCAGGATCGCCCACCGGTCCTCGGTCATGCCCATGATGCCTTCGGCGACGCGTTGGGGGACACGAACCTCGGTGAGATAGTCGCTCAGCAGTGCCGATGCCGCGACGAGTAGCATTACGACCGCAGTCTGTGTGCCGCCTTCGAGGATCGCCTTGCGCAGGCCTGCGATGTCGAGCTCCCGATAAACGACCCCGCCGATGAATACCGAGGCCAAGACAGCGAGTCCGGCGCCCTCGGTGGCGGTCACCCATCCACCGAAGATCCCACCCAGAATGATGACCGGGAGCGTGAGGGCCCAGGCCGCTTCTTTGAACGTCGACCAGACGCGCTCGAGTCGGAACCGCTGCTCCCTCGGGAAGCCGTATCGACGCGAGAGCACGTATGCGACGAACATCATCATGAGCCCGCCGAGCACACCCGGGATGATGCCGGCGACGAAGAGTTCGACGATGGAACTGCCCGACATGACCCCGTAGAGGATCATGGGGATGGACGGTGGAATGATGACGGCGAGCGTGGCCGAAGAGGACATGACCGCGGCGGCGAAGCTACGCGAGTACCCCCTCCTCTCCATGGCGGGAATGAGGATCGACCCCAATGCCGCGACGTCCGCGACGGCCGAGCCACTGATCTCCGCGAAGAAGAGCGAAGCGCTGATCGTCACCATCGACAGCCCGCCGCGGATGAAACCGACCAGTGAAGACGCGAAGTCGATGAGTCGACGACTGATGCCCGACGCGTTCATGATCGCGCCGGCGAGAATGAAGAGCGGGATCGCGATCAGTGGGAACGATGTGGCGCCGTTGAACATCACCAGAGCCGCGTTGGGCAAAGAGGCCACACCGCCCGGGCCGGTGAGCATCGCGACCACGGCCGTGAGCCCCAGCGAGACCGCGATCGGCACGCCTATGAGCACGAGTGCCAGCAGGACGAGCCCGATTCCGAGCAAGCTCATGTGGACTGCTCGGCGTCATCGCGCGGGGGACCCGCGGGCCCAGCGAGCGCCCGAGGCAACGACAGCACTTGTGCCGCGATGAAGAGTACCGCTCCGATGGGGATCACCGACTGGGCGACCGCCATAGGGAACCAAGGCAGCGATACGAGCGTCGTGCCGCCCAGCACCGTGAGCACTCTCGTGCCGGCGAACGCGAGCACGACGAAAAACGTGATCACGCACACTTCCCCCACGAGCACGACGGCCGTGCGTGTGCTCCCGGTGAGGCGGTCCACGAGGGTCGGCACGCCGATGTGGCCTCGGTGGAGCGCCGCCAACGCGGCACCGTAGTAGGTGAGCCACGCCAGCATGAGCGACGCGATTTCGTCGTACCAAACGAGAGACGCCCCGGCCTTCCGGAAGCCGACACCAACCACGACGATGATCGCGAGCGCGACCATGAGGAACAGCACGATCGCCTCGAGCAGCGTTCGCAGGCGTCCGTGGGCGTTGTCCATGCTGGTTAGGTCAGTCGGACCCAGCGGCGCCGGCCCGCCGAACGAGGTCGCTGCCGCCCTCGACCGTCTGCGCGAACTCGTCGTAGATCGCCGTGCTGGAGCGCTCGAAGGCACCTCGCTCGGGCGTGTTGACGAGCACTCCGGCGACACGCATCTGGGCGACCAGCTCCAGGTCTAGGCGGGTCGCTGTCTCATGCACGAACGCCTGCGTGGACCTGGCCTCTTCCTCGAGGATCGCTCGTACGTCCTCGGGCAGCCGGTCCCAAGCGGAGGGTGAGACGACGACATACCCCGGCGTGTATACATGCCCGGTGAGCGACAGGTATTCCTGCACCTCGTAGAGCTTCGAGCCCCAGATCTGGGCGAGAGGATTCTCTTGCCCGTCGATCACGCCCGTTTGTAGTGCGATGAAGACCTCGGAGAGCGCCATCGGCGTAGGGTTGGCTCCGAACTCCTGGAAGAGCTTGACCCGCCAAACGCCCCGCGGTGTCCGCAGCTTGATTCCGGCCAGGTCGTCCGGCCCCACGATGGGTCGCTCGTTGTTGGTCACGTGGCGGAACCCGTTCTCCCACACCGCGATCATGCGGTAACCCGCGGCCGCCGCGAGGGGTGCGAGGTCGGGCCACACCACGTCCTCTTCGATGGCGCGCATGTGCGCGCGGTCCTGCACCAGATAGGGCATCTCGAAGAGCCCGAACGCATCGATCTGCGACGACATCACGGACGACGGCAGGGCGAACTCCACCGTGCCGAGCTTGATCTTCTGCAACAGCAACTCGTCACCGCCGAGCTGGCTGGAGCCGAAGACGACGACCTCATAGCCGTCGAGGCGCTCGTTGGCGCGGCGTGCGAACTCTTCCGCCGAGAGCGCGAAGAGCGAGCCCGGTTCACCGACGTGTCCGAACCTCAACTCGCGAGGCCCTCCTGCGTCTGCAGAGCACGCCGCCAAGAGCAGCAATACAGCGAGGCGGGTGGCGCCGCGTAGGAGTCGCATCCAGCGACTGTGTTTGCTCATCAGGTATCCGGCGCGAGTTCGGTCGTGAGGAATTCCATCGCGGCAGCGACGCCGCCGTGTTGGTGTGGAATGCCGGCGAGGGCGAGCCCCATCTCCAATCCGGCGAGCGTGCCCATTAGCGTGAGGGCATTGAGATCGCCCAGGTGCCCGATCCTGAAGGCCCGCCCCTTCAGGGGCCCGAGCCCGGTGCCCAGCGACATGTCGAAGCGTTCCAGGATCGTCGCGCGCAACGCTTCCGCATCCGATCCATCCGGCATGATGACGGCGGTGAGTGCATTGCTCGCCTCCCGGGCGTCGGACGCGAAAGCCTCGAGGTCCCATGTGGCTACGGCAGCGCGTGTCGCTTCTGCAAAGCGAGCGTGACGCGCGAAGACGGCTTCGAGTCCCTCCTCACGCAGCATCTTCAGCGCTTCATCCAAGCCAAAGAGCAGGTTCGTCGCGGGCGTATAGGGGAAAAAGCCACGCTCGTTGAACGCGAGTTGATCGTCCCAGTCCCAGTAGGACCGCGGCAGGCGCGCGGCCCGATGCGCTTCGAGCGCGCGTGGCCCGATCGCTACGAACGAAAGGCCGGGAGGAAGCATCAGCCCCTTTTGCGATCCCGAAACGGTGACGTCGATGTGCCAGTCGTCGTGGCGAAGCTCGGTCACGCCCAGCGATGAGACGGTATCGGCAAAAAGCAGCGCGGGGTGCCCGGAGTCGTGCATGGCCGACCCTATGGCCGCAAGATCGCTCGTGACTCCGGTGGAGGTCTCGTTGTGCACCACGAGGACCGCCTTGATCTCGTGACCGGTGTCGGCGCGCAGAGCGTCCACCACCGCGTCCGCCGTGACACCGCGTCGAGGGTCCCACGACTCGAGATGCACGTCGAGGCCGAAGCACTCCGCGACTGCGCCCCACTTCCCCGCGAAAAACCCCTGATCGAAGCACAGCACACGGTCCCCAGGCGACAGCGTGTTCGTCAGGGCCGCCTCCCATGCTCCGGTCGCCGAGGACGGGTAGATCAAAACCGGATGTTCGGTTCTGAACATCCACTGCAACTCGGCCAGCAATCGACTCGTCAGGGCCTGAAACTCGGGCCCACGGTGGTCGATGGTCGGCCGCGACATCGCGCGCAGCACGCGCTCCGGCACGTTCGTCGGGCCGGGCAGCTGCAGGAAGTGCTTTCCGCTGTGGTACGTCACGGGCGTGGGAGTTGGGGTGCGACCTCGGACGGCTCAGCTTCGCCGGCCACCGGGAACGCAGAACTTACACCCGCCAACTGATAGAGCCACTCGGGCGGGCGGAGGCCGTGCTCGCGCGTACCCGAGATTGCGCGAAGTTCTATGCACAGAAGGACGGAGGATCACGATGACCGATGACGAAAGAGAGCTGATTCTGGCGGACGAAGCTCCGTCTTCCACGGAGCTCGCCCTGCTTGCATCTCGTGAACTCGCCGTGAATCGGATCTTCAAGGGTGTGGTACTGACGGGCGCGGGTTGGACCGCGATGGTGGCACTCCTGGTCGCGGACGTGATCGGCGTGGGCGAGCTCGTGCAACAGGTGGTGCAATTCGGTGCGGCTTCCTTGATTTGGATCGGCTTGTTCGTGATGGCGTCAGCGACCCCCCATTTTAAGCGATTCGGTGGAAAGCTCAGCGCGATGTCCATGGCGGCCTTCGCCGGCATGGGAGCCAGTGGGCTGCTCGCCGCGGCCGAAATGTTCGAGACGTCGTTCCTGGGCACGGGGCTCCTGACCGGGCTGGACCGCTGGGGCTTGGTCGGCGTCGTGTTCTTTGCCCTACTAGGCTGGATCTTCATGGAAGTCGACCGCCGAGGCCGTTCCGATGTCGAGGAACCGGGGGCGGAGTGACGTCCGGTCTAGCAGTTCATTCCGATACCAGAGCGCTCCGCGGATCGACCTGCACGGCTCGTCTTGCGGGCAGCCAGGCCGACGTGGCGGCCACGAGCGCGAGGCTCGACGGGACCAACAGGTAGGTCACCGGATCTACGCTCGAGATGTCGAACAGCAGCGTCTCGAGGAGGCGCATGAGCCCCAGTGACACCCGTCCATGCAGCGCGGGGTAGAGAGCGCCTTCTTCCACGGTCAGGCGGTCTCCGGTCGCGGATCTCGATCCAGCGCGCGATGCCAAGGCCGTGAAGGCTCTCCGCGGACACGGCCTTCATGACGAGCATGTCCAGCGTTCCCGGCAGCAGGTCGACTCGCTCACCCATATCCCCTCTCCCCGCTCTCGGCGTTACCCTGACTGACTTAGGGTCAAGCTTGATCCGCTTACCCTAAGTGATGAAGGGGAGGGGCGATGCGACCCAGAGCGGCACCACGTAGCTTGCCGCATGCCAGAAAGCCAAGTCGTCCCCGGCGATCCGGGACTCGCGGGCAAACTCAGTGATGCGCTTCGCGGCGAGGTCCGTTTCGACGCGTTCACCAGGGGCCTCTACGCGACCGATGCATCCCACTACCAGATCGAGCCGTTGGGGGTGGTCTTCCCGAAGTCGACCGAGGACGTCGAGGCTGTCCTGAGGATCGCGCGCGAGGCCGGCGCTCCTGTCCTCCCACGCGGCGGAGGCACCTCTCAGTGTGGACAGACCGTGGGCCGAGCCATCATTGTCGACGTGAGTCGGCACCTCACTGGGGTCGGCCCCGTCGTCGATGGCGAGATCGAGGTCGAACCGGGCGTCGTGCTCGACCAACTCAACGAGGTCCTAGCCCCGAGCGACTTGTGGTTCCCGGTCGATCCGTCGACCGGCAGCCGGGCAACGCTCGGCGGCATGGCGGGGAACAACAGCGCCGGGGCGCGTTCGCTGCGCTACGGAATGATGGTCGACAACGTTGCCGCGATCGAGGCGGTGCTACCGGGCGGACGACGCGTCTGGCTGGGGGAAGGCGGCAACGAGGCCGAGGTCATGCCGGACGAGTTGGCCGCCCTGCGATTGCTCTATGAGCGGGACGCCGCGGAGATCGCCCTCCGCACTCCACGCACGCTACGCAACGTCGCCGGATACAACGTGGACCGGCTCGACCCCACGAGGGAGAACCTCGCGCACCTGCTGGTTGGCTCCGAGGGCACATTGGCGCTGTTCACTCGACTGCGTTTACGGCTGCAGGCTCTGCCGCGGACGCGTGCGCTCGGCGTCTGCCACTTCGGTGGTCTGCTCGAGGCACTCGACACCGTCCAGCACATCGTGCGTCTGCTACCGAGCGCGGTGGAACTCGTAGACGAAAACGTGCTCTCGCTCGCGGCGGCGCACCCGGACCACCGCTCGGCGATGAGCGGCTTCGTGCACGGTGCCCCCAAGGCCCTCCTGCTGGTCGAGTTCGCCGACGAGGCACCTGGGGCGGATCTGACCCGCAAGCTCGGAGAACTCGAAGACCTGCTCGGCTCGCTGGGATTTCCAGGGAGCGTCGTCCGGGCACAGTCCCCGGCTGAGCAGGCGGCGGTCTGGAGCGTGCGCAAAGCCGGTCTCACCATCGTGATGTCGATGGCGGGGCCGCGAAAGCCGATTTCGTTCATCGAGGACTGCGCCGTGCCGCTCGAACATCTCTCCGAATATGCGCGTCGCATCGAGGAGATCTTCGGGCGCCACGATGCCTCGGGTACCTGGTATGCCCACGCTTCGGTGGGCTGCCTACACGTGCGCCCCGCGCTCAACCTCCGTGACCCGGACGACGTGCGGCGCATGCGAGCGATCGCGGAAGAGACCCACGAAGTGGTCCGCGAGTACGGCGGTACGCACTCAGGAGAGCACGGCGATGGCCGGCTCCGATCCGAGTTCCTGGAGTCGATGCTCGGGGCGCGCATGGCCGGACTGTTCGCCGACGTGAAGAAGACGCTCGACCCCGGCGGGCTCATGAATCCGGGCAACATCGTCGACCCGCCCGACATGGACGACCGCGGCCTCTTCCGGTACGCGCCGGGGTACGGTGCCGTGCATGCGCTTCCGGTAGTACTCGACTGGTCGGCGGAAGGGGGCCTGCTCGGCGCGGTGGAGCGGTGCAACAACAACGGGGCCTGCCGCAAGTCCGACCCGGGCGTGATGTGCCCCTCGTTCCGCGCCACCCAGGACGAGCGCCACTCCACGCGGGGGCGTGCCAACGCGCTCAGGCTCGCGTTCACCGGACAGCTCGGGAGCGACGGCCTCGACTCCCCCGAGATGGCCGACGCAATGTCCCTCTGCATCTCCTGCAAGGGTTGCAAGCGCGAGTGCCCAGCGGGCGTCGATATGGCCGCGCTCAAGCTCGAGTGGCAGCATCGCCAGAACCAAAGCTTTGGCGTCCCGCGACGGGAGCGTCTGCTCGCGCATCTCCCGCGGCAGGCGCCCCGGCTCGGCCGGCTCGCTACCGTGATCAACGCCGCTGGAAACAACAAGGCCCTGCGGGCGCTCGGGGAACACCACTATGGCATCTCTGCCCGACGCCCGCTCCCGCGCTGGGCGGCCCGCCCCTGGAGCGATCGCGAGATCGGATCCGGGGCGCCGACAGCGAACGGCTTCGCGGACACCCTGCTCTTCGTCGACACCTTCACGCGCTGGTTCGAGCCCGACGTGGCGCGCGCTGCGTACGACGTTCTCTCTCGCACGCGGGGCTCCATAGGCGGCTGCTTCCCGGAGGACGGGCGACCGCTCTGTTGTGGACGCACCTATTTGAGCGCCGGCATGCTCCATGAGGCGCGGGTGGAGGCCGAGCGGTTGGTGTCGTACCTGCACCCCTATGCGAGCGCGGGTGTCCGCATCGTGGGACTGGAGCCGAGTTGCGTGCTCACGGTTCGCGACGAGGTGCGGCGGCTGGTGCGGTCGGAGGAAGCCGAGTTGGTGGCCGACAGCCTTCTGCTCTTCGAAGAGGCGGTGGACGCGGACATCGCAGGCGGCGCACCTGTTCCGTTCGTCGAGCTTCCTCGGCAAGCGGCCGTCCACTGCCACTGCCATCAGAAGGCCGCCGGTGCCGCCGAGGCTACCCTGAGCCTGCTGGGTCGCGTCCCGGGGCTCGAGGTCGAGGCCATCCAGTCGGGCTGCTGCGGCATGGCCGGCGCCTTCGGGTACCACGCAGAGCACTACGACGTTTCGCTTCAGATGGGGGAACTCGACCTGTTGCCCGCCGTGCGCAGGACGCGGGACGACACGTTGATCGTTGCGCCGGGCACGAGTTGCAGGGCTCAGATCCTGGACGGGACCGGCCGGCTCGCGCTGCATCCAGCCGAACTGCTGAAGCGGACGCTCTACTAGCGGCTGGGGACGGCTGCCCCACTCGAGCGGGATTCGTATCAAGATGCTGGTGCCTTGCGGGCGCCCGCCATAGCGTGGAAGCATAGCGTGGCCTCCCAGCGCCGGAGTCGGCCTATCATTGTCTAAGCACCGTACCCCCCGCTCGCTCGTCCTCGCGGCAGTCACGCTGGCGGTTGCAGTTTCCGCTTGCGTCGCCGCCCCGTCCGCCCCGGCGGACGATGTCGGCTCAGGTGCGTTGTTCTTCGCTCCCCAGATCACCCTGGTGGGGCCCGCCGGTCCAGCTACCTCTTTCGCGTAAGCGGACGCTCTCGACCAGGCCTTGGACCGGGCGGATCGCTTTCGCATGGTGGTCCGTCGGGCAAGCGACAACCGGATCGTGGTCGATACCGTCATCAGCGTGACCCCTGGGCTGGACGAGTACAACCTCGCGGCGCCGGTGATCATTGGGAGTGCGGACGAGCAGTTCCTGGTTACGCTCACTGCCTTCCAGGGCGACGTGGAGCTCTTTTCCTCGCCGCCGATACCGACCCGGGCTACCCGCGTGGACGCGGCTGGGAACCCGGTCGGAGGCGCGGCCGCAGGTGCGGTCTCGACCACCATCGCGCGCACCTACTCTGACCCGGGGGCGACGGCGACTTCGGTCGAGATCGAGCCGGGACAGGTCGTGCTCGGAGCGGGCGGCGGCATCATGTACGAGGACCCGAGTAACATGGACGATCTCGCCGCGATCGTCAGCGAGCCCGGCTCCTGTTCGGGATCAGGCTTCCAGGACATCATTGCGGATGTTCCCGGCCTCACGGACGGAGTGTCGAGCGCCACCGACCTCGGGTTCAATTCGCTGATCAACAACCACATCTGCTTCGCGGATTGGGCTGACTGGCTGTCGCCGTCCCTGGAGATTCCCGCCTCTGCTGGGGGGCCGTACACTACGGGTCTCTACGGGACATGGGGTGCCGGACGGATCGTGCTCGCGGGTCCGGACCAGGACTACCATTCGGAGTCTGATGGGTCGCTGACCGAGATGAACCAGTTCCAACTCCTCATCAACGTCTTGAAGTGGGTGGGCCGCTTGGTAGGATGAGTTGCGGTAGCCTGCGTAGCGCTGCCGCCCCCTAGCCTTTCTCCTTCAGTCGCTCCATCAGCCCCCTCATCGTCGCCTGCGTCTCTTCGCTGGACCATGCCGCGGTGAAGTCGTCGGAGAAGACGCGCTCCGGGCTGTCGTACAGCGCGACCAGATCGGCCCGCGCAACTGCCCTTGTGCGAAGCATGGCCTGGGAGGGCCTGGCCAGCAGGTCCTCGCACCATTCCAGCGCGCTGGACAAAACCTGGTCTGGGGCGACCAGGCGGTCGACGAGTCCCGCATCCAGCGCCTCCTGCGGCGACAGAAGTGCGCCGCTGACGACCATGCGCTCCGCGTTTCGAAGACCCACGAGCCTCGAGAGGGTCCCGTGGATGATGGGCGGCACCGACAGACCGACCTGCACCTCGTTGAGCCCGATCTTGAACTTGCCCTCCGCCATCACCCGGTAGTCACAGCAGATCGCCATGACAGCGCCACCCGCCGGGCTGTGTCCGGTGATGGCGGCCACGGTGGGCACGGTCGACATGGCGAGCGAGCGCATCAACGCCCTCAATTCCTGGAAGACAGAGAGCGCCGCCGTCTCGCCTCCTTCGAGCATGTAGCCCACGTCGAGGCCCGCGGAGAAGATGCCCGGACTACCCGAGATCACCAGCGCGCGTATGTCCTCGCCCGGTGCGGCTTCCACCGACTCTCTCAGGCTCGACAGGAGTTCGGGGCGCAACGCGTTCACGGGAGGATGCGCGAGCCGGAGTTCCTGGATCGCACCGTGGTCGATTACGTCGAGCAGTGGCTCCACGCTACACACCGAAGGGGCCGAAGAGCATGTTTCCGGCCGAGCTGGGGTCGTCACTTCGATAGAACTGGCGGCCGATCTCGAGCAACTCATCCCGGCTGATGACCCCGTCGTTGTTGGCGTCTAACTCGACGAAGATGCTGCGCGCCAGATTTCCGCCGAGCCCGAACACGCCATAGAAGTCCGCGAACTCGTCCGGACCGATCTCTCCGTCCTCGTCGGTATCGAATACGGAGAAGAGGTGATTCGTGATCGCCTCGACCTCGGCCTCGTACCTGGCGTCGTCCTCGAGTGCGATCTGCCAATAGGCCAGCCACTCGTCGAGGTCGATTCCGCCGTCTCGGTCGCTGTCGGCGGAGGCGCTCAACGCGGCCCAAAACGCCATGTATGCCTGGCGAAGCCTGTTTCCGTCGGGCGAGCGCTCCGACGCGCCCCGCAGGATGCGCACGTTCTCGATCACTCGCTCGAAATCCGAGGACTCGATCCTTCCATCGTCGTTGATGTCGTAAACCTGGAAGTAACGCGTCAGCTTCTTCGCTTGAAGGTCGGTCAGCATCGGAACTCGCAGTGGGTGGGGATTTCCGCTGTGTCTCGACCCGAGGGCCTCGACCGTAGGGGCCTCAACACTCGACCGTAGGGGCCTCAACATAGGTCTGGAACTACCCAAGACGCACCACCACGGCCTTCGAGACCGCGTCGAGCTCGAGCAGAGCCTCCCGCACTTCCGCATCCACGTCACCGTCCACCGCGACTGCCGCCAACGCTTCGCCACCCTTCGCCTGCCGTGCCTGGTGGTATTCGGCAATGTTGATCTCGTGGTAGCCCAGAAGCGTCCCGACGCGCCCGATCACGCCCGGCACGTCGTGGTTCTTGAGCACGATGAGCGTTCCGCCCGGCACGATGTCGACATGGTATTCGCCGATGCGCACGATCCGGGCGTGCGTCTCACCCAGCAATGCTCCGGCGAAACGAAGGTCGCCGCGCTCCGCCTTGACCACGACTTCGACAAACTCCGTGTAGTCGGTGTGGCGCGCGAGCTGAGCCCGCGAGACCCCGATACCGCGCTGCTTGGCCATGTGGGCCGCGCTCACGAAATTGACGTGATCCTCTCCGAGGATGTTTTCCAGAAGGCCCATGAGCACATAGCTGGAGAGCGGCCGCAGCGCCTCCTCGGACTTGCCGGCATAGCGGATCTCGACCCCCAGGAGGCCACCGGGCGCCAGCGCGTAGCCGAGTCGTCCGAGCTGGCGTCCCAGGTCGAAGAGCGGCCCCAAAGCCCTCAACGTCTCGCCGCCGATCGCGGGGGCGTTGAGTGCCCTGGTCAAGTCTCCCTCCGCAAGTGCCGCGCGCACGGCCTCGGCGATCTCCGTCGCCACGAGCTTCTGCGCCTCGCCGGTCGAGGCCCCCAGGTGGGGCGTCAATACGAGGTTGGGGACGCCGCGAAGCGGGCTCCCTTCCTCCAACGGCTCGTTGCCATAAACGTCGAGCGCTGCGCCGCCCAGGTGACCCTCGGCGAGGGACGCCGCGAGTGCGGCTTCGTCCACCACGCCGCCTCGGGCCACGTTCACCAGGAACGACCCCTTCTTCATGCGGGCGAGCGCCGTACCGTCGATCATGTTGCGCGTATCGTCGGTGAGCGGCACGTGCAGCGAGAGCACGTCCGCGCCCTCGATCACTTCGTCGAGCGTGGCGCGTTCGACCCGCAGCGCCTCGGTGCGCTCGTCGGTCAGGTAAGGGTCGTGGACGAGCACGCGCATTCCGAACGCCCGGCACCGCTTCGCCACTTCGCCTCCGATACGACCCGCGCCGACGAGTCCGAGTACTCGTCCGCGCAGTTCACCGCCCTTGAAGCGAGCGCGAGCCCACTCACCTCGACGGACCGACGCATCGGCCTCTGCAACGCGGCGAACCATCGACAGGATCAGCGCCATGGTGAGCTCCGCCGCCGACACGGTATTGCCGGCCGGCGCGTTGAGGACCGCCACGCCGCGAGCCGTCGCGCCCTCGAGGTCGATGTTGTCCACACCAACGCCGGCGCGCCCGATCACGCGCAGCTCGGTTGCTTGTTCGAGCATCTCGGCGCGCACTTTGGTGGCGCTTCGCACGACGAGTCCATGCACGGTGGGCAGAGCCTCCGCGAAGGCCGGGTCAGTGGAATCGTCGATTTGGATCAGCTCGAATCGTGCGTCACCGCGGAGTGGCGCGAGTCCCGAGTCGGAGACTTTGTCGGTGATGAGGACTCTGAACTCGGGGCTCATTGCATCACCTCCGTGAGCACAGAGAGAAGTTCGTTCAGCTCGGCCAGCGTGTGGTCGCCCATGTGGCCGATGCGAATGTGGGTCTGCATTAGCTTGCCGTATCCGCCGCCGATGACCCAGCCGCGCCGCTTCATCGCCTTCACGATGTCCGGCCCGCCCATGCCATCAGGCAGTGAAACGGCGGTGACCGTCGGTGACCTGCGTCCCTCGGGGGCCATCACCCGCAGCTGGAGGCCGTCGGAGCGCCTTTCGTCGACCCAGGCATGGGTGCGATCCGCCATCGTGGAGTGGCGAGCCCAACGACCCTCCATCGTCTCTTCTCCGATGCGCACGAGTTGGACCTGCAGCGCGTACATGATCGAGAGCGCGGGGGTCGTGGGCGTTTGCAGCTTGTCGAGGTTCTTCGCGAACGCGACGAGATCGAAGTAGTGGCCCTTGCCCTCGATCGAGGCCGAACGCTCCATCATCGACGCGGACGCGACACCGAACGAGAGCCCGGGCGGCAGCGCCAGTGCCTTCTGCGAGCCGGTGAGCACGAAGTCGAGTCCCCAGTCGTCGGTGCGCAACTCTGCGCCGCCACACCCGGTCACCGAGTCCACCAGCAGAACCGTTTCGGCGTGTCGGGCCACGACCTCGGAGATCGCCGGCAGGTCGTTGAGCGCACCGGTCGACGTCTCGGAGTGGACCACCGTGACCGCATCGTACGAAGACGCTTCCAGGGCGGAGGCCACCGCCGTGGGGTCGTGTACCTCACCCCACGGAACCGCCAACCGGTCGACCTCGAGGCCGCACGCTTCAGCGATGTCGGCGAAGCGTTGACTGAATGCGCCGTTGACGAGCGACAGCACCTTGCCGGCCGCTCCGTTTCGGACCGCGGCCTCCATGAGTCCGGTCGCGGAGGAGCTGGAAATGAACACGGGACGACTCGTGAGGAAGACGCTCTTCAGGCCGGCTTGCAGCTCGCCGACGAGTTCCTGGATGCCTGGCCCGCGGTGCCCCATCATGGCCCGCGTTTGCGCCTCGAGTACCTCGGTGTGGACTTCGGTGGGGCCGGGTAGGAAAAAGCGACCGGGGGGCGTCTCCGCGCCCTCAGCGACGGTCTGACTCAAGGGATATCTCCACGCGCGCCGAGCGCGCATTGCGCCAGGTGCCAACAGAGGTGGGGCGACACCGAGAAGCTAATGCAACTACCGCCACTCGTCCCTCCAGCGCGTGTACTGAACGGCGACCACCCCCGCCTGCTCCAGCACGCGCAACCCCTCGTCGTGCCTGTATGCCTCCCGGTAGAATACGTGAGAGACGTTCGCCTGTACGATGAGTTTCGCGCACATCTTGCAGGGGCTCGCGGTGATGAAGGCGACCTTGTTGCGCATCTCGCCCGGGGACTTCACCAGCGCGTTCATCTCCGAGTGGATGCACCCGCACTTTCCCACTTCGTCGGAGTCGCAGCGATTCGGGAAACCGCGTGCATTGCCGTTGTAGCCGATCGAGACCACGTGCTCGAGGTACTCGTCCGTCAGCACGGTCCCGACCTGTAGTCGAGCACACGTGGAGCGCTTGGCGAGTTCCTCCGCCATCCGCATGTACACCTCGTAGAGCGGCGGTCGGTCGACCGCCTCGGCAGACGGGTCGCCAGAATCCATGAGATCGTCGGGGATTTCGACGACGTTCAGCGCATGCGTGTTCTCCGCCACTCCGTCTTTGAACTTGCGGGGCATCGTATCAATCCCGCCAAAGGCGAGGCATGAAGACTTTTGCCTGCAGGTACTCGACCGGCGCCCACGCATCGGTGAGTGGAGTGCCCATCGGCACGATAGGCGCAAGCGGCCACTCGATCTCCGGTAGCGCGCCAGCATCGAGACTCGCGAGTACGATCAGGTTCTGCGTCACCTTGGGGTCGTCGTCGGGTTCCGCCCTGTAGATGACCGAGGCTGGAAACACGTCGTCGAGCGTCGCCAGGTACCGCTCGATGAATGCCGCGCCCGGTCCACTGAGCGGCGATAGCAAATTCGCCATGTAGAGACCGCCCGGCGCTAGGTGTTCGCTGATCTCGGTGAGCGCTTCGACGGTGACCATCGTCCAGGGCACGGTATACAGGTGGTCGAAGACGTCCACGTAGATCAGATCGTATCGCTCATCCGAGTTGCGCAGATGCACACGGGCATCGTCGTGGATCACCCGGATGTTGGGGTAGTCGTCACGCCCATAAGCGAAATACTCGGTCGCCAGTTCGGTCACGACCGGATCGATCTCGACCACGTCGATCCTCAGGTTCGGCCTCCAGCGGCTGAATGCGGTAGGGAGCGACAGCGCTGCCCCGCCCAACACTATCATGGAGCGCACTCGGTCCATGACCGGCACCAACAACAGGCCACTCACGGTTGCGTAGTCGTGCGCCGGGTCGCCGGTGTCGATGTACTCGGCCGAAGAGTAACCGCCGTTCTGCCAGAGTCCTCGCACGGGTCGGCCACCCCAAACCTGGTCCGTCACCTGAACGGACGCGTACAGCGTCTGTTGCGCGTGCAGCGTCCCCGGGGGGTTCCGTGTAGCGGCCGAGCCGAGCACGCCGATCGCGAGGGCGGCCAGAACGAGCACCTCGGCCTGAACGCGCGCTCCCAGGATCATCTCCGCCATCGCCGCCATGGCCAGGAGGGCCATCCCGGTGATCGCGAGCAGCACCGGCAGAGGGAACGCCGGCAGCAGCACGAAGCCGGTCATGAAGGTGCCCGCGATGGACCCGGCGGTGGCGGTCGCGCTGACGTCCCCGGCTCGCCTTCCCACATTGCCGAGGCTCTCTGTGTCCGCCTGGACCAGATAAGGCGCCACAGCTCCGAGGCAGAGAACCGAGGGCGCGAAGAGCACCATGGCGGTGGCCAGTGCTCCAGGCACGAACCCGAAAGTGTTATGCGCCACCAAGGGGAAACCGCTCCCTATGATGGGTAGAACCGCCGTGACCGCCCCCGCGATCAGGACGCCGGAAAGAGGAATCCTCCCTTGGTCGGCGAGCCGTCCGCCAAGATGACTCCCGACTGCGAGCGCCCCGAGGATCACTCCGATCACCGCGGTCCAGGGGACGGCTGAAAGCCCGAACACGGGCGCGATGAGTCGCGCTCCGGCGATTTCGATTGTCAGGACCGCGAATCCGGCACCGAAGGCGAGCAAAAAAAGACCCGCCCGGCGGGCACCTGCGGGACGGGACGGCGTTGTCGTCTCGGACATGGTTGGCCCTCCAGTGGCCTGCGCGGATTAGTGGGGCCGCAGGATGCAAGCTACCGTCAGGCGGCCTTCCGGAGTACGTGGAGCAGCTCCTGAAGCGTGGTACGACCTCGATCCTTGGCGTACCACCGTCGCACGGTCTTGTACCGCTCCGGCGACGGCACCGCGAGGCCCTCGTGCATTACCCAGTCCTGGATCTCGCTCGGTCGAGGGCCCCACCACCCCACCTCGTTGAAGCTCTCGTCATACACGATCACGACGGGTATGGAGCGACTGCGGCCGTTGGTCAGGTGGGCATCCATGAGGTCCAGGTTTTCGTCCCGCGACAAGACGCGCAGATCCCAACCGACCTCCTCCGCGAAGCGGGCGACGACCGGGAGGGTGTTGACGGCGTCGCCACACCAATCCTCGGAGAGGGCCAACAGATGCCCGCCGCCTGAGACCGCCCGCGCGGCCGTCACGAGCTCTTCGGGCAGCCGTACGCGCTCGGACACTCGGTGCCAGAGTTCGCGGTTCTTCACCACGCCCTTGAGGTATTGCTCGAAGGTCGCGGCGCTGTTGAAACGTGACTGGTCCATCTCGCCCCATCTATTATGGAATTCACTCCCGCCGGTACGACGACAGAGCGCCGTAAACATCGCTACCTGCGATCCAAATCCGAATGGGTTCCCGCCGCGGTGTCAGACCAGGACGAGGCCCGACGTTGTTCTAGTGCAGAATTCACGAAAGCCGGGGGAGGCCGATGAAGAGGACTCGAGGAAGAGGGCGGGTGTCGACCGTGGCATCGTGCCCATATCCGCCGAACTCCTTCTCTGGGCGCAACTCCTAGAACCGGCCGCCCTTTTGACGTCCGCCTCTGAGCTGATCTCGTCCGCCGAGCTAATTGCCCTGATCGCTCATCGCCGACGCCGGATGAGTATGGTCCTAGACGACATGCTCACGCTGATAGAGCACCAGACGATCATCGCCGACAGGATTCGTGACGAACTCGGTGGGTGAGAGTGCTCTTGTGATTGTCGGGTGGCGAGGAACCACGCACAACGCCGGACTCACGCACTCGCCTCAGCTCGTTTCCTACGCGCTTCGCGCTCCGGCTCCTGTGGCCGTACCCTTCGGCAACGGCTCGGCCGCTACGTGGACACTCCGCTCGGGGCTAGCACCCCGAACTCCGCGTCGTGAGTCCCTTGTCCGTTATATGACATACCCTTCCGGCCTGGGATCGAGAGCAAAGACCCGCTCCTCATAACGGACGACCGTGGTCATCATCTCATCAATCTCCAACTCCGACGCTGAGCGGATCTGCGAGGTCATCAATGCGGGGGCGACCGCCTACCTCGGAGCGATTCCCGACGACTGCTGGCACGAACCATATATGTCGCTGGAGGAGCTTCAGGGTGAAATTGAGGCCGGCGTCTCGTTCGTCGGACACTTCGCATATGGCGAGTTGCAGGGGGTCATGGGCTCGCAGGATGTTCATGACGTAACCCTGATTCGCCACGCCTATGTCCGGCCCGAGCATCAGAGGCGCGGTATCGGCTATGAACTCCTCGCGCACCTACTCTCCGAAACGTCGCAATCGATCCTGGTAGGCACTTGGTCTAGCGCCAGCTGGGCCATCGGCTTCTACAAGCGTCATGGCTTCAGGCTCACGTCTCGCGAGGAGACTCGCCAGTTGCTGCACCGATACTGGGCGGTCCCCGAGCGTCAGATCGAAGAATCGGTTGTACTCGTCGGTCCGGGTTGGCCTGAGTCACGTGGCTAGCGCCTTGGACCCGTGGCGATGCGGCCTAGGTTCACAGCGGGTACGTCATATAACGCTGGACTCACGCTCTCGCCTCGGATGGTTTCCGACGCGCTTCGCGCTCCGGCTCCCTAAACAACGGCTCGGCCCTTCGGGACGCGGAGTTGAGGTCTATCAACCTCAACTCCGCGTCGTGAGTCCCTTGTCCGTTATCGGACATTCCTGACTGACAAGAGGGCAGGGAGGTCGAGAATGATCAGGAGGCGACACACGCCGGAGCAGATCATCAGGGCGCTGCGAGAGGCTGAAGTCGGTCTGGCGAATGGCAAGACGGTAGGGATGGTGAGCCAGTTCGGTCGCTACGGGTATCGCCAGATCACGAACGTGCTGCGCATCGAAGGCTGGCAGGTGAACCACAAGCTCGTGCGGCGATGGTTGACTAAGCTCGGGGTGCTCGCCTCCCGGCTCCAGAGACGGTAAGACCTGCCGACTGGTTCCTTGGAATGCCCCAGCTTCTTGGACCTCCGACGCCTCAAGGTCTAACATAGGACGTCGTACCGCACTGAGGGGCACATCAGTAGCCAAGCGGAGGGTCTCGATTTACTTTGGGTGATCGTTCCAAAGACTTCCACGCACGCCCGAAGCTAAGCCTGAGGATTACATATGACGTCACGGAAGAAGCTCGCCGGTCTGTCTTCGAGAGAATTGTACGACTTGGCGAATGAAAAGGCCGAGGAAGAGCGAGCCGACGAACGCTCGCTGATGCGGGAGCGGGTGCGTGCTTTGAGGGTGGAACGCCGTGAACTCGTGGCAGCACACAAGAAGGCGCTGGCCGATGTGGACAAGCGCATTCAGGCGTTGGCTGGCGGTGGGCATCCGCGCGCCGGGGGGAGAAGCGGCGGTGATGCCGCGCGCGTCTTGGAGATTCTCCAGGACGCTGGCGCCCCTCTAGGAACAAAAGCGATTCGATCCGAGCTGACGAAGCGCGGGGCCGCGGTGGCGAATCTGAATCAGACGCTCGCGTACCTGAAACGTCGGGGGCGGGTCACCGCGCCTTCGCGGGCCGTCTACGCGCTACCCTGACGCTAGAGAGAGGTTCATGACTCGATGACGGCTGGCGAAGCCAGCTCGGGTGATGGCTCTCTGCGCCGCCACATTCTCCACCGTCGTCGAGCAGATCGCGCGTAGTCCCAGCGCTTTACTGCGCACCCTCTTTCGATCAGGTTCGTCGAATAGCCGCCAAGCCAACCGGCCAGTTCCTCCGCGCCACCCAGGCAGGCCTGCTGAAACGAAACGGTACGGGCCAGTTCGCTCGCTTCCAACAAACGAAAGAGCAGGTCACTCTCGAAGCTGTTCCGTACGCAGTTGAAGGTGGTGACTCCGAGGCGTTCGTGATTAACCTGCTATCTTCATTTCGGCGACCGGCTCGCGGTCATCGAGGTGGGCTTTGAGCATCCAGCGCTGATCGAAGCCGACGATCCTGCGGTAGCTCTTCTCGGCCTCGACGAACGAGGCTGCGGCCCATCTCAGGGCCATCGATCCGTTCTTCCAGTTCGTCACTCTGCGGGTTTTCTGTCTCACGCCGGAGTGCGTGCTATCGATGACATTCGTAGTGCCCAGGCACTTCCTCAGCCGGGGGGGCAGCCCAAGCCGGTTGATCGTGAACATCTCCTGCAGCCCCTCTCGGAGGCTTGCCGCAGCCGACCGGTGATCACGTTCGAGCCACCGCGCCAGTTGCTCGTGCTTCTGCATACCGTCCTTGGCAGCGAGCTTCCTCGCCGCGCGGATCGCGGCCTTCACCTGAGGGTGCTGATCCTTCGGTAGGTGGCTATGAATGTTTCTGAGCTTGTGATTTCGGCATCTCTGAACCGGGTGGCCCGCGCCGAACACCTGCGTGATCGCCTTCCTCAGCTCCTTCAGCACGCGCTCCGACGCTTCGATCTCGCTACTTCGTACGTTCTCTTCATCGTGGTGGCTCGGTTTTGGGTTGGTAAGCGCACCCGATCCTATCGGATCGGGCACCCTCGGAGCCACCTCTTTTCTTTGCCCCTCTGAGGGACCTTCAACTACGGTTGGGCCAGCTTCTCACTCTCGGTCTTCGCTTCACGCGCCTCGGCTTCGGACGCGATCTCATACAAGTGTGTATGGACGGTCACTTTGTCTTGTACGTCGAGGCACAACGAGAGGTAGGACGGGTCGATCGTGCTGACCACCGCCTGAGTCAGCAAATCTTGGGATATTACACGGTCGAATAGCGCTCGTGCCTCTCTCCCGAAGGCAGGCGTTACATAAAACGGAAGCAACTCTCCCTGGTCGTTTGCTGCATAGTAGCCAGCCCGCTCTCCACTAGAACGGATCTCCCAATGCGGTGACACATTTGTAAACCCGACCTCCCACATGTTGTCCATGGGCGCGATCAGGCTTCGTAGGTAGTCCGCCTTGAGGTCGAGTATGGATGAAAGGTCCGAGCATTCATGTAGCGAGATCATGCGTCGCCCACGAGTCCCGCCGACATCTACAGCAAGAGTGCCGAGAGCACCAGGACGACGGCAGACACAGCGGCGAGTAGGGTGCCGCCCACCCCCAGTCCCGTGAGGACCCGCCCGAGAAGTGCCAGGGCACCACTCGAGAACATCCACGAACTGCTCGACGGAGGCTTCCCCGAGTGGTGCCGCGACGGCCTACCGACGACTTCGCCGCCGACATCGCAAACTACATCGCAGACTACATCGAAGACCCTATAGCGACTCGCCCTGCTCCAGGTTGTCCAGCACGGCCCACCCGACCGCCTCCGTTACACTGGCCGCCACGCCTGCGCGCACCACGGACCCGAAGCCAGGCACGAACGACGCAACCAACCGTGCCGACCCCTTGCCGACGACCCCGCCCAGGGCGGCGTATCCCGCCGACTTCAGCGCTGCTTTCGCAGGCCGGACGCCGTAGACCATGCCCAGCCTTATCACGAGCCCTGCCTGAATCGGCGCGATGAGCAAGGAGTCGGAGCCGGGGATGGGCGTCATGAAGCCGACGGCCCCGGCCAACACGCTGGCCGTATGAATCGCCCGCGATGCCTGTTCCTTGCGCTCATCCATTCTGTTTTCCCGTGGAGCCGGGCCAGTGCACCCGGCCATTGGAGTCGAGTGCCGTCCCCTTTTAGACGTGTAGAAGCTCGGGATGGTTTCCTCGCCGCGTCGGCTTCGGCTTATCAGGTTTCCGTGGACTTGATGCTAGGCGCCCTCGAGCCGCATACTGGCTCCGATTCCCGAGGGTGGCTAGTCGTACGCACCAACTGAGGGCGCGTAGTCGCAACCCAGGAGATTCACGCATGGACGGAGAGGTCATCGCGACGGGGCTTTCATTCCCCGAAGGCCCCGTTTGGTTGGACGGGGACCTGTTCTTCGTCGAGATCCACACGGGGCGGGTCTCGCGCTGGACCGCCGACAGGGGTGTAGAACTCATCGCGGAGACGGGCGGCGGGCCGAACGGGGCGGCGCTGGGGAGAAACGGCGCACTCTATGTGACTCAAAACGGAGGCTTGTGGAGCGAGGCTCGGGCCACGCCCGCCGTCCAACGCGTGACCTTGGGCGGCGAGGTCGAGACGGTGACGAACGAGGTGGCAGGCCACGCACTCGGCGCTCCCAACGATCTCGCGTTCGGGCCGGACCGACGTCTCTACTTCACGGATCCGAGAGGCGCCCCGGACCCCGACGACAACCAGGACCCCGGGCGGATCTTCGTCTGGGACGTCGCGGCCGCCAGGGGAGAACTCGTGATGGAGCTGGGGCCCGTTTTCCCGAACGGCATCGCGTTCACGGCTGATGGCACACTGCACTGGACGGAATCCTTCAGCCACCGCGTCATGAAGCTGGAGGACGGAACACCACGGGTCGTGATCGAGCTGCCAGAGCGCCACTACCCGGACGGCATGTGCGTGGGGGCGGACAGGCGACTCTACGTCGCGTCCACATACGCTCACTGCGTGACGGTGGTCGAAGACGGCGAGATCGTCGACCGCCTCATGTGTGGCGACGGCATGGTGACCAATTGCTGTTTCGGCGGGACCGACCTGTACGTCACCGAGTCGCGCCGCGGGACGATCTGGCGTTTCGCCGTCGGGCAGCCCGGGTTGGCATTACTCCAGGCTCCCGTGTAGCGGAGGCGTGGGGATTCAGCGCTGCGAAATAGACCCACCTACCTCGCCCGCATACGCCCTACGCAGAGCCGCATGATACTGGTCCAGCAGCCCCGCCAACGTGCCGTGCTCCTCGCGCACGGCCTCGCGGAGCTCCGGTCGCGTTAGAAAATCGTACAGAATCGACGACATGGTTTGTGCGCTGATGCGGAAACCGGTGTGACCGATCTCACTGAAGGTGTCTTCGAGCATCCCGCGGGTATGGTTGGGTTCGCGTGAGCTGAACACGCTGATGCCAATGCCCGGTATGTCCTTGGTGACGACCCCGGTTTCCTCGTAGCCCGACGGGCGACTTGGCTCGGGACTGACGTTGCCCGCGTCGAAGCTTTGCGCATATGCGAAGGAGAGTTCCTGGAGCGTGCCCAAGGAGATGCCGTCCCGGTATTCGCCATACCGGTCGATCTCGACCTTGGTGCCCGTGGCCAGCGCGGCACCGCGCGCTGCGTCGTCCATCATGCTGTTGATGTGCTCGAGATAGACGGGATCTGGATACCGGATGTAGTAGTCCACGACCGCTCGCTGGGGCACGACGTTCGGGGCAACGCCACCCTCCGGGATCACGCCCTGTATGGAGGCTTCAGGGCGGAACGTCGAGCGCAGGCCGTCGACGAATGTGTAAAAGTGCACCGCGGCTTCGAGCGCGTTCCGTCCGTGCCACGAGGACATTTGATGCGACGGCTTGCCCAGGAACGTATACTTCACCTCGTTGATATTGAGGCAGCAGCTCCCGAAGCCGACCCGGGCTCGAGAGGTCTGGGTGACGCCGTGGCTGCGAATCAGGATATCCGCACCGTCGAACACGCCGGCGCTGTGCATGATGACTTTCGCCGGCGGTCCCACCTCTTCAGCCGGCGTGCCGTAGATGCGAATGCGCCCCTCGGTTCCCGTGCTCGCCATGTGCTCGGCGATCGCGAACGCGGAGGCGAATACGATCGGGGTCTGCGCGTTGTGCTGGTCGCCGTGGAACGCACCATCGGCGTCGCGTAGCGCGTCGTACTCCCCGATGAGGCCCAGCATCAAGTCCCCTGCCCCCGCGGGCGACGTCCACGTCGCGACGAACGCCGTCTCCAGCCCCGCGACACCCGTCTCGACGTCCCAACCCCGCCGTCTGAGTACCGCCGTGAGCGTGTCCACAGCCTGAAATTCCTCCCAGCCCACCTCCGGATTGTGGCCGATGAAGTCGCTCAGCGCCTCCATCTCCGAAGCCCAAAGCTGGTTCGTGCGGCGGACGATCGCGTCTCGGGCGTCGTCGAATCGGTCCACCAACTCACCGGCCATTCGCGCGGGCTGCAGTCTCGACTGCAATGCATCGATCTCCTGCACGATGTCACGCGCCGCCGCCAGCTCGGTAGCTGTGGTCTGCGAGGCCAGGGGGAAGGGTGACGCACAAAACGTGATAAAGACCAGGCGGCGTAGGGGTGTCATCGAGAGGCTCCGGTCGGGGGTTCGTCCGCTCACTGGGACGGTAGCGCGAGAATCACGACGGTCGGGGCTCCTCCGTCCCGCAGGCGCCAGTTGAGCATGGACGGATCACCCGATGCGACCGCGACGTATTGTTTCCCGTCCACGGTGTACGTCACAACACCGCCACCGATGGGGCCACCCGTGAAGAATCGGTAGAGTTCGTCACCGTTCTCGGCGTTGAAAGCAACGAGGTCGCCGGTCAGTTCACCCATGAACAGCAAGTTGCCAGCGGTTGTGGTGAGGGCGCCGAGCACGGGCCGTTCAGACCGATAGCTCCATCGGATCGTGCCGTCCGACGCGTCCACGGCGGTCACGGTACCGGCGTAGTCGGCATCCGGTCTCAGCGTGCCCCCCATGTAGAGCTGCCCGGGCACGTAACGCACGTCGTCGCTGAGCCCGAAGGTAGTGCACCATTCGACCGCACCCACGTACAGCTGATTGCTGCCCGGGTTGTAGGCCGGGCCATTCCAGAGCACGCCGCCATTCACCCCGGGGCATGCGTGAACACCCTCCTTGCTGAGCGGGACGTCCACGTTCTCCCTCTTCGAGATCGTCGTCTCGTACAAGCGCTCGTGCGAATCTCGATCCAGGACGTGAAGGAGGCCGTCCTTTCCCGTGGTCGCGATCAAGTTTCGCTCCAGGCCGTCGACGGTGGTCCGGAAGAGGGGGCTCACCTGTGTAAGGTCCCAGTCGTGGAAGTCGTTCGGCACCAACTGGTCGTACCAACGAGGTTCGCCGGTACGAATGTCGAGCGCCACGATAGAGTTCGTATAGAGGTTGAGACCCGGCCTGAGATCCGCCGGGAGGTCGGGGGCCGGGTTGGTGACTGCCACGTAGAGCTCCTCGGTCTCCGGCACGAAGGACATAGGCGTCCAGACCGCTCCTCCTCCGAGCACGATGTTCTGGGGATTCGGCCATGTGAGCGTGCCGTCCTTCGCCCCCGGCACCGTGTTGAAGTGCCAGACCTTCTCTCCGGTCTCCAAGCTGAACGCCGCGAGCCACCCTTCGATCGCGAACTCGCTCAGCGCGGGACCGACGACGATGAGATCGTCGTAAATCAGCGGAGGCATCGTGAAGGTCTCCCCCTGCATGGTCGAACCGACCTGTCTCGCCCAGAGGAGTTCACCGTCCGCGGCGTCGAGCGCGAGTAAATAGCCGTCGGACGTCGCACGCACGACGCGACCGTCTTTGATCGCGACGCCCCGGTTGTTGATCGGAATCCAGAGGCCTTTCTGTTCCCACTCGTGCCGCCACAACGGGCGACAGGTGGCGGCGTCCAAGGCCACCGTAGCGTGGAGGCTCGTCACGTACATCACGCCGTCATACACGATGGGCCCGGACTGGAACGGACCGGCCTCACCCATCTGGAAGACGCAGGCAGGCGACAGAGCGGCGACGTTGTCCGTGTTGACCTCGGTGAGCCCCGAGTAACGCTGACCCGAGTAATCATGCGTGTGATAGAGCCAGTCGCGACTGTTCTCGTGCGCAGAACTCAGTTCCTCTTGCGTCGGCCCACTCCCGCGAGGTAGCAGGCCGCGATCTCCTCGAATGAAGCCCACCGCGGATCGCACCGAGGAGTTCCCTTCCTCGCGCCTTTCGATCCTGACTGCGGTGAGGTCCGCCGCATCCGCCGTGAGCGCCCTTTCGCCGGCGGGGTAACTGTTGCGCTGCAGCATGTAGGCGAGCACGTCGAGATAGTTCTCGTCGGAGAGCGTCTCGCCCTCGCCTTCTGGCATCGTGGTCCGCGTGATGTAGAAGAGGTCGTCCAGCGTCCGACCGGGCCGGCCCCACGACAGGACGAATTGATCTCCGGTGAGCGGAGGGGCCGTGCCGTCATCGAGGTCTCGACCGTGACAGGACGCGCATTGCTCGGCGTAAACGTCCCGGCCCCGGTCAGCCTGAGCAGCGGTGTAGTAGCCGCCGTCGCGCTGCGCGGGGGCCTGCGCCCAGGCAGCGCTGGGGCAGATCACGAGCGCCAGGGTCAGTGACGTTGCGTTTCGGGCGGCGGCTAACGACATGGGACGGGGCCTCGGCAAAGGGGATCGAGCCCGGCCAACATCCGATGCGTCTAGGGGGGTACGCAAGCAATACCTTGTTGGATCGCCTCAACGCCTTCATCTGGCCTGCCACCATGACTGACCAACCCTGGGACCCCGAAGCCCTTCGGGCACGCCTCAATGCCTATGGGCCCTACGCCGGCGCTGGCGTCCTCATGACACACATCGCCGAAGACGCCAGCGAAATCCGTGTGGAGATGCCGCTCACCCAAGCCAACCTGAACCTGGTCGGTACGCACTTCGGGGGCAGCCTCTACGCCATGGTCGATCCGCACCTGATGATCCTTCTGATGCAACGACTGGGAGCCGACTACGTGGTTTGGGACAAGGAGGCGACCATCGACTTCCGGCGACCTGGCGTAGATACGGTTCACGCGACGATCCGTGTGACGGGCAATGAGGTCGAGCAAATTCGCGCGGCAACCGGGGGGGGCGAGAAGCACCTTCCACAGTGGACGCTGGAAGTGCTGGACGAGCAGGACGAGGTGGTGGCCACCGTACTCAAGACCCTCTACGTGCGTCGGAAGCGCGGGCCCGTTTCCGGGGAGTAAAGTGGGAGGGGCGCTTCCCGACGGGTTGACTAGATTCTCAACGCATGCATTCCTGCAGAAGTGATACAACAGAGACCCTGTGTGGGATGGGGAGGAGGATGATGAGGTTGAAGATGAGGAGGGTAGCGCTCGCGGGTCTGCTGGTGGTATGCGCTGGAGCCTGCGGCTCCGATCCGATAAGCCCTGGTGGCACGCTAGAGGGCTTCGCGAACAGCGACGGGACGTCGATCCACTACGTGATCGATCTTCCTGCTGGGGAGGGGCCGTTCCCGGGCGTCGTCTACGGGCCCGGCTCTCGTGATGTTCCTGCGGGCAACCGCCACGCGCAGCCGAGCAGCACCCCGAGCATCGATGATGCACGCATGGCTCTGTTCGGAGCCAGCCAGGCGGCACCTACTCGAGGGCATCGATTTCTGGGACGGGGTGCGTGTCTGGCTGGAAGGCATATCCTACAGCTTCTTTCCAGGGACCGGCGACTTCGCGATGATCGGAGCGTTGAACTCGTGACGTGACTCTCGAGGGGGCGACGCCGTGATCGATACATTGATTGGGGGCACGCCGGTGGTTCGGTTGGAGCGAGTGGTCGAGCCCGACTCGGCGGAGGTTTGGGTCAAGCTGGAGGGTATGAACCCCGGCGGCTCGATCAAGGATCGACCGGCGCTCGCCATGATCCTGGATGCGGAGGCGAGGGGACTCATCTCCCCGGGCGACACGATCGTCGAACCCACATCCGGCAACACCGGCATCGGCTTGGCTCAGGTCGCTGCGGCTCGCGGATACCGCTTGCTCCTGTGCCTTCCCTCCTCGATGAGCATAGAGCGCAAGCGCACGCTGAACGCCTACGGTGCGGAGCTGGTGCTCACCGATCCAGAGCTACGCATGATCGCCGCGATCGAGGAGGCAGAGCGGATCCGAGATGAGACCGGAGCGTTCTTGCCGAACCAGTTTTCGAACCCAGCGAATCCGAGGAGTCACTACGAGACGACCGCGCCAGAGCTGTGGCAGGGCCTGGAGGGGAGAATCGATGCCTTCGTGTATGGAAGCGGTACGGGCGGGACCATCTCAGGCGTCGGAAGATTCCTGAAGGAGCGCCTCGATGACGTGGCGATCGTCGCTGTCGAACCCGCTGGAAGTGCGGTCATCTCAGG
>Ga0315339_1000870_pt1 | contig 31597 bp, 18 predicted proteins | sample ASW17metaG_FD_204514 | JGI IMG/M metagenome (GOLD analysis project Ga0315339, IMG submission 204514) | Ammonia-oxidizing marine archaeal communities from Pacific Ocean, United States - ASW #17 | ecosystem: Environmental > Aquatic > Marine > Oceanic | place: USA: California | collected 2016-12-05 | reverse complement strand
CGGGAACCGAATCATGCAGACGGGCGAGGTCGTATTGATCGACCACTCCGCGGAATTCAACTACCACATCTCGGATATCGCACGGACTGTACCAGTGGATGGCACCTTCTCACCCGAGTATCGGGCACTCTACGAACTCTACCTGGTCGCGTACTGGGCGGCGCTCGATGCCATCCGCCCCGGCAATACCTGGATCGAGGTAGGCAACGCAGCGTCCGATGCGGTGACCGATCAACTCGACTCGATCGAGGAAGACTGGCTGCTCAAGTCGGCCACAACGTTCGTGGAGCGGTACGGCCAACCTACGGGTGGCCCGGGTCACTTTCTCGGCACGAACATCTCGATCCACAATGATCGCACCTCGCCGTTGGTGCCGGGCCAGATCATGGCCTTCGAGATGGTCCTGACGGCTCCGAAGTTCGGGCTTCGCGTCACGCTCGAGGACGTCGTGGCCGTGACCGAGGACGGGCATGATGTTCTTTCGGCGGGGTTGCCGACGACAGTGGACGAGGTGGAGGAGCTGGTTGGTTCGGCTTATCGCGAGTGAGTCGGCACGTCGCTACCGATCTCGGCCAGTGGTGTAGCGAAATTGACACGTAGCGCTTGCCCAACAGGCCGACATGTGCACATCATGCATCGGCTTTCGAAAGCCCACCGAAACCGGGCACTGACGTGTCAACCCCGCCTCGGTGAGCAGGTCAACGGATCATTGGGGGCTCTTGATGAACACCGACGGATCGCACGAGCGATTTAATCCTTCCAACCTGACCAGACGCCAGGTCCTGCAACGATTCGGTATGGTCGGCACCTCCTCCCTCATGATGGGTGCCATGGGTGCCTGGGACCTCATGGGGCAACCCGCGGGTCCACGACCGCGCCTCGCCCGGACGGACGCGGATGCGAAGGTCATCGTGCTCGGAGGAGGGCTGGCCGGATTGGTGGTCGGTTACGAGCTCGGCAAGCTGGGTTACGACACCCGCATCCTGGAAGCACGGGACCGGGTCGGCGGCCTGATCTGGAGCATCAGGAGGGGCGATGGGCACACCGAACTCGACGGCGGCGAGACCCAGGAATGTCAGTTCGACGAGGGGCAGTACATCAACGGCGGCGCCTGGCGCATTCCGAACGCACACGAGGGCGTGCTCGGGTATTGCCGCGAGCTGAACGTCCCCGTCGAAGTCTTCTTGAACACCAGCGACGCCAACTACATGTGGGAGGAAGACCGCGAGCGGGGTGCTCTCGCCGGTAAGAAGGTCCGCCTGCGTGAGGTGAAGGCCGACCTCTGGGGGTCCACCAACGAGCTTCTCGCCAAAGCACTTGATCAGGGTGAGATCGACGTCGCCCTCTCGGACGAGGACAAGGAGAAGCTGATCGAGTTCCTGGTGAGCTCCGGTTATCTCGACTCGGCGGACTACGTTTACAAACCGCCGGCACAGCGCCGCAACGAAGAGCGCTATGACCTGAGCGCCCTGCTGCAATCTGGATTCGGAAACCAGGTGCGCTCGCTCGTCCGATCGACCGGTGGAGGCGCGCCCCTCTTCCAGGCCGTCGGTGGTATGCAAGCGATCCCGAACGCCATTGCGGAGGCCATCGGTGACAACCTCAGCATGGGCTCGGCCGTACAGAGCGTGACCCAGACAGAAGACGACGTCCGGGTGGTTTACAAGGACACTCGCACCGGAGAAGCGAGAGAGGAGACCGGCGACTACTGCGTCAGCTGCCTTCCGATGTCCATCCTGCAGAGGATCGAGGTGAACCTTTCAGAGGAAACCTCAGCCATTGTGGCTGACATCTCGCACAGCGGCAGCGCCAAGGTGGGACTGCAGATGAAGCGGCGGTTCTGGGAAGAGGACGACGGCATCTACGGCGGACACATCTACGGCCGCAGTCTCCAACTTGGCGAGTTCTCCTACCCGTCCAACGGATACTTCACCCAGAAGGGTGTCCTCCTCGGTTTCTACGGCAACGGGAATACGGGGGATATGGATACGAAGCCTCTGGCTGGTCGGATTGAACACGTGCTGACACAGGCGAGTAAGATCCACCCTCAGATGCGGGAAGAGCTCGAGCAGGCCTACTGCATCTGGTGGGACAAGGTCGCGTACAGCCGCGGCGCATACGGAAGACGTACCGAGCCGGAAGACATGGCCGAGCTACACAAGGGCGATGGCCGGATCTACTTCGGCTCCGCTGGTGCCGGAGAACAGCCGGCGTGGATGGAAGGGGCGGTCGAGTCCGCGTGGCGCTGTGTGGAGAGCGTGCACAAGCGAGCGTCGGGCTAGGAAGCTCCAGACACAACAGGGATCGACAGCTTAGGGGGGACGCCTCGACGGAGGGGCGTCCCCCCCTCACATTCAGAGAGTGGATCACCGGACTGCCCGGGTCCGCTCGCCCGGAAACGGGTGAGTACCCAGCCTCTGAACGATTGAGAGAGTAGCGACGCATGAAGCACGTTCTTCTTGTACTGGCCCTTTTGACCACCTCGGGGGCTGGGACCGGACCCACGGACACCTACCCCAAGAACCCCAATATCGACGCGCTCAACTACGCGTTCCGGCTCACCCTGAGTGATTCCACAGATGAGATCATGGGCGAGGCGACCATTGATATCCGCTTTCTTGCGCCGGGACTCACGCGGGTGCGCCTGGATTTGGTCAATCAGGGGGGCAATGGACAGGGGATGGCGGTGAGCGGAGTCACCTCGAGTGACGGCGACGTCACGTTCACCCACGAGGACGACGTACTGTTCATCACGCTGCCAGAAGCGACGCGGGCGAATCAACGAAGCCAGTACACTGTCCGCTACGGAGGCATCCCTGCCGCCGGCCTGAAGATCGGCCCAAACAAACATGGGGACCGGACCTTCTTCAGTGACGACTGGCCCAACCGGGCGCGGAACTGGCTGCCTACCATCGACCACCCGTATGACAAGGCGACCAGCGAGATGATCGTCACGGCGCCCGACCACTACCAGGTCGTGTCCAACGGGCTGAAGATCGAGGAGACCGCCTTACCCGATGGCATGCTCCTCACCCACTGGAAGCAGTCCGTTCCGATCGCCACGTGGCTGTACAACCTGGGAGTCGCCCGCTTCGCCGTGCAGCACGTCGACGACTACATGGGCAAGGCGATCCAGACCTGGGTCTACTACCAGGATCGAGATGCCGGCTTCTACGACTTTGATGAGACTACCAAGCTGGTCCTCGAGTTCTACGGCGACTGGGTGGGACCGTATTCCTACGAGAAGCTCGCCAACATCCAGTCCAACAGCGTGGGCGGGGGAATGGAGGCCGCGAGCTCGATTTTCTACGGCGACAACTCGGTCACGGGCGAACGTACCACCCGCTGGCAAAACGTCATCATCCACGAGATCGCGCATCAGTGGTTCGGCAACGCCGTCACAGAGTACGACTGGGACGACGTCTGGCTGAGTGAGGGCTTCGCGACCTATTTCACACTCCTGTTCCGGGAACACCAATACGGAAGGGACGACTTCGTCGAGGGACTCGAGGCGAGCCGGGACCGAGTGCGCACCTTCCAGGCCGAGAATCCCGACTACACGATCGTCCATGACAACCTAGACGACATGGGGCGGGTCACTTCCTCCCAGACCTATCAGAAGGGCGGCTGGACCCTGCACATGCTCCGGGGGATCATCGGCGACGAAGCGTTTTGGAACGGTATCCAGGCCTACTACGCACTGTACCAGGACAAGAACGCCACGACCGCCGACTTCCGAAGAGCCATGGAAGAAGCTTCCGATCGTGACCTATCCGAATTCTTCCAACAATGGCTCTATCAGGGCGGCTGGCTCGACTACGAGGGGGGCTGGCGCTACGACTCTGGAACGGGCACCATCGAGGTCGAACTGAACCAAGTCCAAGGTGGCTACTCGTTCAAGATGCCGGTCCAGGTAGGCATCTATGCTCCCGACGGGAGTGAGATCGGCACCGAATTGCTACAAGTGAATGAGAGGACCAACCGATTCACGATCTCCGTAAGCGGAGAACCGGGATCCGTCGTGCTCGACCCCGACACCTGGGTGTTGATGGACGCTGACTTCGTGCGGAGGAATTGACCATGAAACAGACCCTACTGCTGCTCACGGCGGCGCTCGCGATCACCTCGCCCCTCCAGGGCCAACGTGCCTTCGAGCCTCCGGACAAGGCGCTCCATAGTCAACGTCGTGCCAACTTCCTGAACGCCATGGACGGTGGAATCGCCATCGTCGTGGCCGACATCGAGGACCAGAACAAGATCTACGAATTCTTCGTGGATCACTCGGATCTGCATGACTTCATCTACCTGACCGGGCTCGAAGCGGGCGACGCCTATGGGTCGGCGCTCGTCCTCGCACCCGACGCTGAGACCTACCGGGAGATCCTCTATACCTCCCAGGACCCCCAGGAGATGGCGGACCTGACAGGCATCGCGCATGTCTACCCCTATGAGTTCCTCAACGAGCACTTGTCCGACGCCATCACCGACTACTCCCTCCTGCGCACGCACCAGCGAGGAGCCAAGGCTCTTGCCTCCGACCTGTCCCGCTCCTGGGGAACGGAGAAGTACGTCTACTTCAACTACCAGCGGTTCCTGAATCTCGCCGAGACGCCGCCCGAGCGACTCGACCTGGCCAATCGGCTCAGGTACTTCTCGCCCGAAGTCCAAATGAAGGACGCGTCCGACATTCTAAACCGTCTGCGCATGATCCACGACGAGTACTCGATCGAGATGCTTCGGAAGGCGTCCGACATTACGGTCCAGGCGTTCATGGAGTCCGCCAAGGCGGTCCGTGAGGAGATGACCACGCAGCAGATCGCAGCCATCGTCAACTTCACGTTCGAGTATGAGCACGCGGCCCCGTCCTTCCGGACCAACGTCACTCCGTCAGGCCCGGGGGTCGCCCCGAGAGGCGGCGGGCGTGACTGGCCGATTGGGGTCCGTCCCAGACTCGGCCCCTGGCACGTGAGCGACGGACAGATGCTCAGTTACGACATCGGCGCCGAGTACGCTCACTTCACGGCAGACTTCGGGCGCACCATCCCGGTGAGCGGTGAGTACACTCCCGAACAGCGGCGCATCGCCGAGGTCATAACGCGCGTGCAGAAGCAATTGATCGCTGCAGTGAAACCGGGCGGAACGTTCGCCGGGAGCCAGGCCCTCAAAGACCGGCTCATGGACGAGGTCGGACTCCGCGACGTGACCAACACCTACGGCATCAGCCACTTCGTCGGAATGGAAATCCATGATGTCGGCTTCTATGACATCCCGTGGGAGCCGGGGATGTGCTTCGTCATCGAGTGGCGGGTGAGCCACGAGGATTGGTCGATTCGCTTCGAGGACGTGGTCCTGGTTACTGAGGACGGGCACGAGTGGCTCACCGGCCACTCACCCATCGAGCCGGATGAGATTGAAGCGCTCATGGCGCAGGAAGGGGTGTGGGAGAGGGGTCGGTAGTCAGCGCAGTAGGTGCGCCGTGATCTCCTCGCGGAGCCGCTCGGCCCGGGTGGGGGGCAAGGTCCTGATGATAGGCCTGATCGGGTAGCCGTTCTCCACCTTGCCCGCACTTCGGCCTTCCTCTACCGTGCGCATCCGTCCGAGAGGCACATGTCCTCCTCGAGGCCCTTGTCGCACCCCTTGTCCGTGAGACGATCCATGAGCATCCGAAACGTCGCAGCCCTCGCACTCCTCATCGTGTCCACCGTGGCCACTGCCTGTCTGTCCGCGCAGGATCGGACCTACTACGGCGGCCGCTCCCCCGCAGACGGGGACGACGTCCTTCCGTTCAGCGGGGCCGTGCAGGTCGAGAACACCCTGTATCTGTCCGGCATGCTCGGTCTCGAAGGCGGGCAGGTCCCCGCCACAGCCGAGGCGGAAGCCACCAACGTACTCAACGGCATGCAGGCGGCCCTTGAAAACGCCGGCATGACCATGAACGACCTGGTCATGGTGCAGATTTACAGCTCCGATGTCGCGGACTACGGTGCCTTCAATAGCGTATACCGCACCTACTTCACGACCGAGTTTCCGGCGCGCGCATTCATCGGAGCGGGCACCCTGCTCTTCAATGCTCGTTTCGAAGTGCTCGGGGTGGCCGTAAAACGGTAGAAAACCTCGACATCCCACGACGCCGAATGCACATTTAATGGCGCAGGGGAGAAAAATCGGGCCCGGAGGGGCCCGAGAAATGGTCCGGCGAAGTACGCACCAGGCCCCGCGCGAGGGGCACTGGATGTCGAATCTACAGACACGGACTAATACGCCTATCGGCTCGTGGCATGGGCCGACGTGCGAACTCCTCACCACCGAAGAGGAGTTCGCACGCGGGCTATCCCGTGTTGGATCGCCCCTCTATGCCGTTGATCACGGCGATTCCTTCGCGCTCTCCAACCGGGGCAGTGTCGAGATCGGTGGCGATCCACAGGTGGGAGGCCTCCCGCTGCTGGCCTGGGCACCGGCGTGCAGACCGCAAAACCTCGGGTCCGCAGGGTTTGCGCGGGATCATGGCGTTCGCTTCTGCTACCTGGTCGGGGCCATGGCGAACGGCATCGCATCGGTAGAACTCGTCGAATCCATGGGACGAGCGGGCATCTTGTCGTTCTTCGGTGCCGCCGGCCTCGGACCTGGACCGGTCGAAGATGCCATCGACCACATCTCCACCCGGCTCGGCAACCTTCCGTGGGGCTTCAACCTGATTCATAGCCCCTATGAACCCCTGCTCGAAGAGGCGGTTGCCGACCTCTATGTTCGACGTGGGGTGAGCCGGGTGTCGGCGTCGGCCTATATGGACCTCACGCTTCCCCTCCTGGGGTATCGCCTCCACGGTATTCACGCCGATTCGTCGGGCCGGATCGTGACTCCCCACCGGGTGGTGGCCAAGGTCTCGCGCGTCGAGGTAGCTCGTAGGTTCTTCGCCCCGGCGCCGGCAAAAATGCTGGCCGAACTCGTAGCTCGCGGGGACCTTACCGAAGAACAGGCCCGCATGGCCGAGAGTGTGCCGGTCGCGCAGGACCTTACCGTAGAAGCCGATTCCGGCGGGCACACCGACAACCGCCCCGCCATCGCGCTCCTCCCCACCATGCTCGCCCTCCGCGATCGGCTCCAAGTAGAGCACGACTACCGGATGCCTTTGCGTGTCGGGGCGGCAGGCGGCATCTCAACCCCTCATTCGGTCGCCGCGGCGTTCGCGATGGGGGCAGACTACGTGATGACCGGCTCGGTCAATCAGGCGTGCCGAGAGGCCGGGACCTCGGATACGGTCCGAAAAATGCTCGCCGAAGCCGAGCAAGCCGACGTGACCATGGCGCCGGCCGCAGACATGTTCGAGATGGGCGTCAGGTTGCAGGTCCTCAAGCGCGGAACGATGTTTCCTATGAGGGCACACCGCCTCTATGATCTATATAGGGCGCACGCGAGCCTCGAAGACATTCCCGACGCCGAACGGCAGAATCTCGAACGCACGTTTTTCCGTATGTCATTGGACGAGATCTGGACCGAGACGCGTAGTTTCTGGGAAGCCCGTGACGTGGGACAGGTCGAGAAGGCTGAGCTCGATCCGAAACATCGGATGGCGCTGGTTTTTCGGTGGTATTTGGGGATGTCGTCCCGATGGGCGAACCGAGGTGAGCCAGGTCGAGAGATGGACTATCAGGTCTGGTGCGGCCCCGCGATGGGTGCCTTCAACGAGTGGGTCCGGGGCAGCGTCTTGGAGCCCTGGGAGAGTCGTCGCGCGGTAAGCGTGGCGCATAACATGTTGCATGGTGCTGCGGTCATTACAAGGGCGAACGCCCTGCGCAGCCAGGGAGTTGAGCTGCCGGCCGCCTGTGTCGACGTTCGCCCCTGCGAAACAGACGAACTCGAGGAACTGCTGTCTTGAGCGATCGTAATAAAGGCCGCGATGTGGCCCAATCACCTATAGCCATTGTCGGCATCGGCTGCGTATTCCCGAAGGCCGACGGCCTACAGGACTACTGGGCGAACGTGCGGAACGGTGTCGATGCGATCACCGAGATTCCCGAATCGCACTGGAAGACGTCCGAGTACTTCGACGCCGACCCCAAGAAGCCCGATATGACCTATGGTCGTCGCGGCGGCTTCATCGCTCCGATCGACTTCGATCCCATGGCCTTCGGCATCTCGCCGCGAGACCTCGAAGCCACCGACTCCACTCAGTTGATCGGCTTGCATGTAGCTCGGCAGGCGCTTGAGGACGCGGGCTACGGAGAGGACGGCCGAGAGTTCGATCGGGAGAAGACGAGTGTCATTCTGGGAGTCAGCGGTACGCTTCCGCTGGTGATCCCGCTCGGTGCGCGCCTTGGGCACCCGATCTGGCGAAAGGCTCTCGAGGAAGCTGGCGTAGATCCCGACACGACCGAAGATGTCATCGAGCGCATCGGCGAGGGATACGTCCCTTGGCAGGAGAACTCGTTTCCCGGACTCCTGGCCAATGTCGTAGCCGGCCGCATCGCTAATCGTCTCGACCTTCACGGCACCAACTGCATCGTCGACGCCGCGTGTGCATCGTCTCTCAGTGCAGTACACCTCGCGGCGCTCGAGCTCGAGGCGGGACGTACCGACATGGTCCTGAGCGGCGGGCTCGACACGTTCAACGACATCTTCATGTACATGTGCTTCTCCAAGACGCCGGCGCTTTCGGCTACGGGGAATGCACGCCCGTTCAACGACGAAGCCGATGGCACCATTCTGGGCGAGGGCGTCGGGATGGTGGTCTTGAAGCGACTCGGCGACGCCGAGCGCGACGGCGACCGGATCTATGCGGTCATCAAGGGCATCGGGTCGTCCTCAGACGGAAAAGGACAGGCCGTGTACGCGCCTGCTTCCGAAGGACAAGCGAGGGCGTTGCGGGCAGCGTATGCGAGTGCGGGTATTCGGCCGGACACTGTCGAGCTTGTGGAGGGTCACGGGACCGGCACCCGCGTGGGAGATGCGACCGAGGCCAAGGGCCTTACCACTGTCTACCGCGAAGCCAGCGAAGAGGGCACCTGGTGTGCCCTAGGCTCCGTAAAGTCGATGATCGGCCACACGAAGGCCGCCGCCGGAGCGGCAGGCCTCATCAAGACGGCCATGGCGCTGCACCACAAGACTCTGCCGCCCACGATCAAGGTGGAGAGCCCCAACGAAGCGGTCGCCGTCGGTGAGACTCCTTTTTATGTGAACACCGAGAAGCGTCCCTGGATGCCCAAGAGTGGGCATCCTCGGCGCGCGGGTGTAAGTGCCTTCGGGTTCGGCGGCAGCAACTTCCACTGCGTTGTGGAAGAGTACGAGTCGCAGGCACCCGAGGTCGACTGGGACGGACGCGATCAGCTGATCGCGTTCTCTGCCGACGGTCGCGAGGCCCTCGCTGCGCAACTCGGCGCCTTCGACACCACCGGTGATTGGAGCGACATCCGAGGACGGGCAGCCGAGAGTCGCGCCCGTTTCGATGCCTCGAGCTATTTGAGGCTTCTGTTGGTAGTGGAGCGAGACGGGACACCCCTGACGAATCTGATCTCGACGGCCCTCTCTCAATTGAAGGACGAGCGAGAGTCTTGGGCGACACCGCAGGGCATCTACTTCGGTTCGGGACCTGCAAAGGGCAAGTGGGCGGCGTGTTTTCCCGGACAGGGTGCCCAGTACGTCGGCATGCTGCGTGAGTTGGCGTGCCGCTTCCCGGCCGCATCGGACGCTTTGGCCGCCGCCACCGAGGTGACGCCTGGCCTGGCCGACCTGATCTACCCACACCCGGCCTTCGACGACACCGTCAGATCGCAGCAGGAGGATCAGCTCCGCGCCACCGACACGGCCCAACCGGCAATCGGGGCTGTGAGCCTTGCGGCTATGCGTGTTCTCGAGCAATTCGGTCTCGCCCCCGATGCAACCTGCGGACACAGCTATGGCGAACTCGTAGCTCTTTGCGCTGCGGGTCGGCTCCGACCCATGGAGCTGTACCAGCTCTCACGTCGCCGTGGTGAACTGATGGCGGTCGGCGCCGGAGATCACGGATCGATGCTAGCCGTGTCCGGCGAACTCGAGTGGGTAAAGCAATTCCTTCTTGAGCACGACCTAGACCTGGTAGTCGCCAACCACAACGCTCCCGAGCAGGCCGTCCTTTCCGGCGTGACCTACGAGATCGAGCGTGCGCAGGACCTTCTTTCCAAAGCGGACGTGCGGGTCAAGCGCCTGGCCGTGGCCGCCGCTTTCCACAGCAGTCTCGTTGCCCAGGCCGGTGCACCCTTTGCCGAGAACCTGACAAACATCGAACTGACCGAGAGTGATGTGCCGGTTTTCGCCAACGCTACCGGCGCGGCGTATCCGGAGCGCTCGACCGACGCCCGAGAGCTACTTGCGAGCCAATTGACCTCTCCGGTGGAGTTCGTAGCGTGCGTACGTGCGATGTTCGAAGACGGCGTTAGAACGTTCGTCGAGGTGGGTCCGGGCCGTAGACTTTCGGCCCTCATCGACGAGATTTTGTCCGGCGAAGACGTCACCACAGTCGCAATCGACGCCTCGTCTGGGCGCAGGGCGGGACTTGTCGACCTGGCTCGTACTCTCGCTCAACTCTCTGCTGAAGGGCATGCTGGATCGCTGGATCGCTGGGACGACGGAGCGCTCGAAGCTTGGCAGCGTAAGATCGCCGCCGGCAAACCTGCCATGACCATCCCCATCTCTGGTGTGAACTACGTGGATCCACGCCCGAAGCGGCCCCCTCGGGCGGCCACCCCTGCCCTACCGGCCTCCACTGCGACGGTTGCTCCGGCCGCAGTCAATCAGGCCAGTCCGGCGCCTCCGGCTTCGGTATCCACAGCAGACCCTCAGGTGCTGGCTGAGGCGATGCGTGCGAGCCAGGTCAGCCTCCAAGCGCTCTTCCGCCTTCAGGAGCAGACGGCAGATGTTCACAGACGCTTTCTCGAGTCGCAGGAACGCACTATCCAGGCGATCGCCCGCCAACAGGGCCTCCCGCCAGGAGCCCCAGCGCCGCAGCCGGTCGAAGTGATTCAGATCCCGGCCCCAGTTACGGCCCCGGTCGCGCCCCCCGCTGCAGTACCGGCCCCGGCCCCGGCAGCGCCTATCGAGCCCGTGCCGTCCGCGGCCCCGGTGGTTTCCGAGCCTGCACCCGTCGCGGAACCGGTGGTAGCAAGTCCCGCACCCTCCGCCGAAACCGAGGGAGCCGCAGCAGGCATTGCAGGCGCGCTGCTCTCGGTCGTCTCGGAAAAGACCGGCTACCCGGAGGAGATGCTCGAACTTTCCATGGGACTCGATGCGGACCTGGGCATCGACTCCATCAAGCGGGTCGAGATCCTGTCCGCACTTCAGGAACGGCTGCCGGCCGCCCCCGTGATCACGCCGGAGCACTTAGGCGAGATCCAGACTCTGGGACAGATCGTCGATTTCTTGGGCGGATCGGTTTCCGAATCGGTGGAGCCCTCGCCGATGACGGATTCCGTCGTCGAAGCTTCAGCGCCCACCGCTGAGCACCCAACCGATGGAGCGGAGCCCACGCTGAACGGTACATCGAGCGGCGGTCTCGACACCTCGCGGATCTCTGAAGTGCTTCTAGGCGTCGTAGCGGACAAGACGGGATACCCCGTCGACATGCTCGACGTATCGATGAATCTGGACGCGGATCTTGGCATCGACTCAATCAAGCGGGTGGAGATTCTGGCAGCGCTCCAAGAAGCGCTTCCCAACGCCCCGGTCGTCGCCCCGGACCAGCTCGGCGAACTTCGCACCCTCAGCCAGATCGTCGATGTGCTCGCCCAGGGGTCCGGCGCCCAGCCCACTGAGCCCCCCACGGTGGAAGTCCCCGCGGCGACTCAATCAGCGACGGTCGCCGTACCTGAAGAGGCGGTCACGTCGGCCCCGGTCGGCGTAGAACGCTTGATCCCGACTCTCCGTCCAATCGAAGGGATCGGAGATCCGATCGGCCTTCCTATCGGGTCCAAGATCTGGGTGACCAAGAGTGGCAATGTCCTCTCGGGCCAGGTCGTCGAAGAACTCAGTGCTCAGGGCTATTCCGCCGAAGAGGTGGAACTCGGAGACCAGGGAGACGCGCCGCCCGACGACGTCGCCGGCCTCATCGTGGTCGTGCCTCCTCAGGTAACCGACGAAGACATCCTCTTGGGCTTCGGTCGGGTACGGGCCATGGCGCCCGTCCTTCGGCGCGCGGCGCTGCAAGGCGGGGCACTTCTATGCAGCGTCACCTGCCTTGGCGGTGGATTCGCCCTCGAGGCAGCTCCTCCTGAAGACGTCGACCCCACGGGTGGTGCCTGGGGAGGAATGACCAAGACGGCAGCTGCGGAGTGGAGCGAAGTCGATTGTAAGTGCATCGACGTCGATCCCAATCGGATCGACTTGGCGTCAGACATCGTCAACTACGCACTCGCGGATGGTCCGGTCGAGATCGGCCTTGGAAGTGGTGACCCCCTGACTGTTTACCTGGAGTCTCGTCCCGTCGAGCCTGCGACGCATGCGGCCCTCGGGTCGGACGACGTCGTCCTGATCACCGGTGGTGCACGTGGCGTGACGGCTGAAGTGGCTATCGCCATGGCCGAGGCCGGACAGCCTCGCCTCATCCTGATGGGACGTAGCCCAGACCCCACGGGCGAACCCGATTGGCTGATCGGCCTCGACAGCGAGGGCGAAATCAAGCGTGCGATCGTGGCCCACGCCGGCCCGGGCGTCAGCCCTCAGGAAGTGCAGGTGGAGTTCAACAGCATCCTGGCCAACAGAGAGATCCTTCGGAACCTTGCCCGTATTTCGGCGGCCGGATCTGAAGTGGTCTACACGTCGGTCGATGTGCGTGACCCCGACGCGGTGAGCGCCAGCCTCGCGCCGTTGACCAAGGAACTGGGGCCGATCACCGGCCTCGTCCATGGGGCCGGCGTCTTGGCCGACCGTAACATCGAAGACAAGAGCGACGAGGACTTCGCCTCCGTCTATGGCACGAAGGTCGGGGGCCTGCGCTCCGTGCTCACCGCCTTGGTAGAGGCCCCTCTCAAGGTCATGGTCATGTTCTCGTCGTCGACCGCACGGTTCGGCCGAAAGGGGCAGATCGACTACGCGGCAGCCAACGAAGTCCTGAACAAGATGGCTCAGGTCGAAGCGGATCGTAGGGATGGCTGCAGGGTCGTCTCCGTGAACTGGGGCCCCTGGGACGGCGGGATGGTGACGCCTGCTCTCAAGGGTATGTTCTCGGAGGAGGGGATCGAGGTGATCGGCATGCAGAATGGCGCCGCCTACCTTCTCGACGAAATCGCCTGCGACGGACCGACCGAGGTGCTCATTCTCGGATCAGGCTCTCAAGTGCCTGCCACCGAATACACACCGGCCGTGTCGACCAATGGCAAGACTCCGGATGAATTGCCGACCGTCTTCGAGCGGACCATCACGACCGACACGCACGAGTTCATGGCGTCGCACGTGTTGGACGGGCGTGCGGTACTTCCGGTGGCCATGACGCTGGAGTGGCTGGCTCACAGCGCACTCCACGGAAATCCGGGTCTCCGTTTTGTCGGTGTGGACGACTTTCGGGTCTTCAAGGGCGTCCTCGTTCAGTCGCAGGAATCCTTCCAGGTGCGGGTCTGTGCAGACGCGGCCCAACGCCGAGGTGAGGAATTCCTCGTGACGGCCGAGCTGTGCAGCGGCGGTAGCAACGGTCGCCGGGTGCTCCACGCGAGGGCTGAAATCGTTTTGGCTACACGCCAGCCCGAGGCAGCGACACCGTATGCGGCGGAGGACCTTCCCGCGCTGGACCAGTCCATCGAGTCGATTTACTCCGACACCCTCTTCCACGGACCGGCAATGCGCGGATTGGTGGATGTCGAGAGTTGCGGAGACGCTGGTCTCGTAGCGCGCTGCCGGGTGGCCCCGCCGCCTAAGGATTGGATGCAGGAGCCCATGCGCAATCGATGGATTGCCGATCCACTCGTGCTCGATAGTGGGCTCCAGGCGATGATCGTCTGGACCTCGGACCGAGTTGGGGAGGCCTCATTGCCTTCGCGACTAACGCGCTATCGCCAATTCGTCCCATCGTTCCCAAAAGACGGCGCGCGAATCGTGATCAATGTGCGTGACCTCACAGACGCCCGAGTGGTTTCCGACATCGACTGGGTCGGCGACGACGGACGATTGCTCGCCCGTCTCGAAGGTTACGAGTCGGTGGTGGACTCCTCGTTGAGCAAGGCGTTCCGCCAGAACAGACTCGAAAAGAGCGCGTCGACGAAGGCGTAACCCCTATGTCCTCATCCGAGCCGATCGCCATCGTCGGCCTCGGCGGGATTCTTCCCGGCGCCGCTACTCTCGACGACTTCTGGAATGTTGTCGAGGAGGGAGTCGACACCGCCTCTGAGCCCCCAGAGGGCCGGTGGCATCTCGACCTCGACCAGGTGTACGATCCCGAACGGGCCCGAGCCGATCACGTCTATTCCAAGCGGGCGTGCTTCATCCGGGACTTTGAGCTCGACCCCGCAGGACTCGACCTTCCGACCGAGCTACTCGACGCGCTCGACCCCATGGTCCATCTCGCTCTTCATGCGGGGCGGCAGGCCTGGCAAGACGCGGTAACAGATCCGCTAGATCCAGGTCGTGTCGGTGTCATGCTCGGCAATCTCGTCCTTCCGACCGTATCGGCCTCGGCCATGGCGGACTGGATTCTGGGAAGGCGCTTCGAGCGGGAGGTCTTCCGGGCAGCCGGTGTGCCGATGCCCCCAGAGAATCGTGAACCAGTAGGGGCTGTCAATCGCTGGGTCGCGGGCCTTCCGGCCGCAGTGCTTGCTCGGGGCTTGAGACTGGGGGGAGATCGTTTTTGCCTGGATGCGGCATGTTCCTCCTCCCTCTTCGCTGTGGAACTCGGCGTCGACGCCCTCCGAGAAGGACGACTCGACGCGGTCCTGGCCGGCGGACTCTCGAGGCCCGACTCGTTGTACACGCAAATGGGCTTCTCACAGCTCCTCGCGGTCTCGCCCACTGGACGCTGCTCGCCGTTCGATCAGAAGAGCGACGGGCTCGTGGTCGGAGAGGGTGCGGGCGTCCTGGTCTTGAAGAGGCTGTCGGACGCGGTCGCACACGGGGACCGCATCCGCGCCGTTGTGAAGAGCGTCGGCCTCTCGAACGACGTGGAGGGCAGCCTGTTGGCCCCGAGCAAAGAAGGCCAGTTACGGGCCATGCAGGGTGCCTATGCCTCGGCGGGCTGGCACCCGAGTGACGTCGACCTGGTGGAGTGCCACGCCACCGGCACGCCGGTGGGAGACGCCGTGGAGTTCGCGAGCCTTCGAGCGCTTTGGGCCGAGGATGAGACTCAAAATGCTCGCTGTGTTATCGGCTCTGCGAAGTCCAACACAGGCCACTTGCTGACGGGGGCAGGAGCGGTAGGACTGCTAAAGACAGTTCTGGCAATGGAGCATGCGACCTTGCCGCCGACAGCGAACTTCGAGGAAGCGGGTGACAAGGTCGATCTCGCGCAGAGCCCCTTCCGGGTGCTACAGAAGGCAGAACCGTGGGAAGCCCCGACTGGTCACGCGCGTCGGGCCGCAGTGAGCGGCTTCGGCTTCGGGGGCACGAACGCCCACGTACTCCTGGAAGAGGCCCTGGAGCCCGTCGCGGGACGCTCCGCCGTCACGGTACCGGAACTCCCACAGTCGGAAACGGCGGAGACGCTCGCTGAGACGCCTACCTCCGAGGGTCTGAGCTCCGCCAGCGAGGGGGTCGCCATTGTCGGAATGGGCGCCCGCGTGGGTCCGTGGAAGGACCTTGAGGCCGTACAACGTCGGATCCTGGGACGAGGGGACGACCATCCGGCCCACCCGAAGAACAACCACTGGGGCGTTCCCGACCCGCCCCTCGGGTGGTTTATCGAGGCGCTCGAGATCCCGTTCGGCCAATTCAAGATTCCGCCCAAGGAAATCGAAGAGGCGCTTCCTCAGCAGATGCTGATGTTGCAAATGGCCAAGGGCGCCATCACGGACGCCGGCCTGGACGAGTTCGAGCGCCTTCGTACGGGTGTCTTCGTGGGAGTCGAGATCGACCTCAACACGACCAATTACCACTTGAGATGGGCCGTCCGAGGCCGCGCCGCCGATTGGGCCGCCCGAATGGACCAACCGACCGAAGGGCCGGACTTCGAGCATTGGGTAGAAGATCTCTGCGACTCACTCACACCTGCTCTCAACGCCAACCGTACTATCGGCGGGCTCGGATCCATCGTTGCGAGCCGGGTGGCCCGAGAGTTTGGACTCGGAGGCCCGAGCTACGTGCTCGCCAGTGAGGAGACCTCAGGCATGTCGGCCCTTCAAGCCGCGATACGGTCGCTCAAGACGGGCCGCCTCGACTGTGCGCTCGTGGGCGCGGTGGACCTGTCCGGAGACGTCCGTTCCCTTCTCTCGCTCGCGAGCTCGGATGGCCTGGCAGCGGACGGTATTCCCCATCCGTTCGGCGGAGATTCCCAAGGCGTGGTTCCCAGCGACGGGGCCGTCGCTCTGGTTCTGAAACGCGAGGAGGACGCACAGCGGGACGGTGATCGGATCTATGCGGTCGTGCGCGGTATGGGGAGTGCCGGCGGGGACCTGGCGGAAGCCAGCATCGAAGCGGCACGCCGAAGCTGCAGGGTCGCGGGAATCGACCCTGAGACCGTGCCCTTCGTAGAAGGCCATGGGGGTGGAACGCCGCGAGACGATCGGATCGAGGCTCAGGCCTTGTCCTCCGTGCACGGGTCCGACACGCTGCTCGGATGTACGAAGGGTCGGGTCGGCCACACCGGAGCGGCGGCCGGTCTAATTTCGGTCCTCGGAGCCAGCCTGGCGCTATACCAACAGGTTCTTCCGGCGGCAGAGCGCCGAGACGTGACGGTCCCTGGAAACGGCAGTCGCGATCAGAAGGCTGGACTCGTTCCCTTGGCGGACTCCCGTCCTTGGGTATGCGATCTCGAGGATGGCCCGCGGCGGGCAGGTGTTCTGGCGGTCTCCCGCGGGGGCTCGTGCTCCCACGTCGTCCTCGAGGAGTCCACGGCGGAGACGGATGCTGCAGTGGTTCCTACTGCAGCGGTGCGTACTGCAGCGATGCGCGAGGAAGAGCGCACGAACCCATTGGGCCCTCTGAATGAGGGGCTCTTCGTGGTAGAGGGAGACGATGACGAGGCCATAGTGACGGGATTGAGGCGCCTTGCCGAATTCGTAGCAGTGGCGCGCGCGCCTGAAGCGCAAGGTTCCGATTCGGCTCCCGGTGACGTCGACCCAGTCCGGGTGTCAGACCTGGCCCGGCTCTGGTGGACGAACGAGCCTCTCCGACCAAGCGCGGGCCGGGCCATCGCGCTCATCGCTCGAGATTCAACTGAGGTCGAGACTCTGGCCCGGGCGGCTACCGATCGGGTCGAAGCAGGTGACGACCCCTCCGATCGAAGCGCCGGACGAGTTTTCTTCACGCGAGAGCCGCTCGGACCCGAGGGCCAGCTCGGTTTCGTTTATCCGGGCGCTGGCAGTCAGTTCGCCGGCATGGGTCGTGATCTCTGCCTGCAGTGGCCCGACGTCCTGCGCGCTCAGGATGCGACCAGTGAGAAGCTGAGTTCACAACTCCGCGCTTCTGAGATCTGGCGATCCGGACCCACTCCGCCCGACGCCCGCACCGTCATCTTGTCTCAGGTGGCGCTAGGTACCCTGGCGACAGACCTGATGGCCCGATTCGGGGTGCGCCCCGAGTCGGTAATCGGCTACTCGTTGGGAGAGACGGCCGGTCTGTTCTCGACCGGAGCTTGGCACGAGCGGGACGAGATGCTGCGGAGGACCACCGAGAACGATCTGTTCGAGACCCAGCTCACGGGCCCATGTACAGCGGCTCGCTCAGCGTGGGGCCTCGACGAGGACGCGGGGGTAGAGTGGAGTATCGGCGTGGTGGACCGGCCGGCAGAGGAGATCCGCGCGGTCCTCGAGGGACGCGAGCGAGTCTACCTCCTCATCATCAACACACCGGACGAATGCGTAATCGGTGGAGATGCCGAAGCCGTGTCTGGGGCCGTCGAGGCCTTGGGGTCGGCGTTCCATGAGCTACAGGGCGTCACTACGGTGCACTGTGAGGTTGCCCAAGAGGTCGCAGACGCGTACAGGGACCTACACTTGCTCGATACACGCCCTCCCGAAGGTGTTCGTTTCTACAGTGGGGCGTGGGGCGAGTCCTACGAGGTCGACCGTGAGCGCGCCGCCGACTCCCTCCTCGCTCAGGCACTGCATGGAGTGGACTTCCCGAAGACCGTACGCCAGGCCTACAAAGACGGAACCCGAATTTTCCTGGAGATGGGGCCGGGCGCTTCCTGCACACGCATGATCTCGAAAATCCTGGACGGCCTCCCCTTCCGGGCCCGCTCGATCTCGTCATCGACGCAGGACGAGCCGTCCTCGGTCCTCAGGTCACTCGCGATGCTCTTGGTGGAGCGAGTTCTTGTCGATCTCGAAGCGCTCTACCCGGGGGTTCTGGAGGCCGTCGAACGGCCGGCGGGGATGATCCGCGTCCCGATTGGCCAGGCGGGATTCGGAACGATTCCCGTGGCCGTCGTCGACGAACTCGCCGCGGGAATCTACGACTCTGTCAGCCCAACCCATCCGGCGCCGCAGCACACGGAACTCCCGCCGGATCTGGCCGTAGCCGTCCGCGCCGCCGAGTCCACCTTGGAGACCCATCAGGCCTTTCTGCGATCGGCCGAACACACGCGAAAGTTGGCCGCCGCACAGTTGGCGCACCAGCAGGATCTCCTGCACGCGCTGGCCCGTGGGGGACCAACGTCGCTGGTGCCCGACGTCAGACTGTCAGTACCCGAGGTCACTACCCCGGTAGCGACAGAAGCCGTTGCCATAAGCCCCGTCCCGCAACGATCTGTCGCGCTGGACCGCACCCAACTCATGGAGTTCGCCATCGGCTCTATCGGCAAGGTACTCGGCGACCGCTTCGCCCACGTCGACGGCCACCCCACCCGAGTCCGGCTGCCGGACGAACCGCTCATGCTCGTGGATCGGGTCGTAAGTATCGAAGCGGAGCCGCAGTCCATGACCTCTGGACGCATCGTCACCGAACACGACGTACTCGAGAAGGCATGGTACCTCGACGGAGGCCTGATCCCGACGTGTGTCGCGGTCGAAGCCGGGCAAGCAGACCTACTTCTTTCTGGATATCTGGGAATCGACTCGGAAACCCGCGGGTTAGCCGTTTACAGACTCCTGGACGCCGTGGTGACGTTCCACGGCGAGTTGCCGGGGCCGGGCCAGGTGATCGTGTACGACATCCAGATCATCCGCTTCTTCCGGCAGGGTGACACCTGGCTCTTCCGCTTCCAGTTCGATGCCACCGTCGACGGCCGCCCGCTCATGACTATGCGGGAGGGCTCCGCCGGATTCTTCAGCCAAGGAGCACTCGACGCCGGAAAAGGCATCGTCCTCAGCGCGTTGGAACAGCGGGAGATCGCAGGACAGAGGCCCGACGACTGGCGTGATCTGGCTCCCATGCGCAGGGAGTCCTACGATGAAGAACGCGTGGAGGCCCTGCGGCGAGGAGACTTGGTAGGAGCCTTCGGTGAGGAGTTCGCCGGCCTCGACATGACCCGCCCTCTCACTATCCCCGGCGACCGCATGCGGCTGGTCCATCGAGTCACAGAACTCGATCCCGAGGGTGGACGCTATGGTATCGGTACCATTGTCGCCGAAGCCGACATCCATCCTGACGACTGGTTCCTGACCTGCCACTTCGTCGACGACCAGGTGATGCCCGGCACCCTGATGTATGAGTGCTGCCTCCACACGCTACGGATCTTCCTGCTGCGCATGGGCTGGATCGCCGAGGAGGGTCAAGCTACATGGCAACCCGTCATGGAGGTGAAGAGTCGACTGAGATGCCGTGGGCAGGTGTTGGCGTCGACGGCGATGGTCACCTACGAGATCAATGTGCGCGAACTCGGCTACCGCCCGGAGCCGTACGCCATTGTCGACGCAATGATGTACGCCGACGGCAAGCCCATCGTGGATATCCGCGAGATGTCGGTCCGGTTGAACGGTACCAACCGTGAACAGTTGGAAGCACTATGGGCACGACGCGGGGCGGCGGGGTCCGTACCGCATCAGACCCCGGCAACCTCGCTTCCGGAACGCGGCACCCCGTCCGAGATGACCGTGGTCGACGCCCCGAGCGCTCCCCCCAGAGTGGTTCCCCTCGAAAGGGACACGTCGGTCCTCTACGACAAGGCGAGCATTCTGGCGTTCAGCAGCGGCAAGCCGTCCCAGGCGTTCGGTGATGTCTACCACTCGTTCGACAGCGGCCCGCGCCGTATCGCCAGGCTGCCTCGTCCACCGTATCAGTTCATGGATCGGGTCACAGCGGTCGAGGGTGAGCCGTTCATCATGAAGGCCGGCGCTAAGGCAACTGCAGAGTTCGACGTTGCGGAGGATCACTGGTACTACGCGAGTAACCGACAAGAAGAGATGCCCTTCGCGGTGCTCCTCGAGGTGGCCCTCCAGCCCTGCGGATGGCTCGCCGGGTACGTCGGGTCGGCCCTGGCGGCCAAGACGGACGTACGCTTCCGAAACCTCGGAGGCGACGCGGTCCAGCTGGCGAGACTGACGGCCGGGCCTGATGTGATCACCACCGACGTGGAACTGACCAGCGTGTCGATGTCGGGGGGGATGATCATTCAGCACTATGCGATGTCGCTGACGAGTGATCGGCTCGGTCCTCTTTACCAGGGGACGACCTACTTCGGTTTCTTCTCCGAGCAGGCGCTGGCTGATCAGGTCGGGATGCGCGAAGCAGTGATCTATGAGCCTTCTGCGGCCGAGCGGGACAGAGGAAGTAGCTTCCCAATCTCGCCCGAGCGCCCCCTGCCTGACGCCGACTTCCGTATGGTGGATCACGTCGACCTCCTTGTGCCCGACGGCGGGCCCGAGGGACTCGGGTGGATCGAAGGCTCGATCGAGGTCGACCCCACCAAGTGGTTCTTCGAGGCCCACTTCTACGAGGATCCCGTTTGGCCTGGGTCCCTGGGTCTCGAGGCATTCGTGCAACTCCTCAAGACCTATGCGATGGACCGGTGGGATCTCGCCGAGGCCATCGAGTTCGAGACGGTTCCGGGCGACACTCCACACCGGTGGGGATACCGCGGCCAGATCGTTCCGGGTTGCCAGCGGGTGGAGGTGCGCGCGAGCATCACTGCGGTGGACGACGATCAACGGACACTGGTGGCCGACGGATTCTTGTCCGTCGACGGCCGAACGATCTATTCGATGAATGATTTCAGCCTGGGAGCCCGTTAGTGCGCTATTCGCGCGTGGTCATAGAGTGCTTTGGATATGAGTTGGCCCCTTCCGTGGTCACCTCGGATGAGTTGGAGCAGCGCCTCTCCACGGTCTACGAGAAGCTGCATATCCAGCCAGGGCAGCTTCACCTGATGACGGGGATCCAGGAGCGCCGGTACTGGGAGCCGGGTTACACGGTGACTCAGGGTGCCACCGCGGCCGCGCTCAAGGCGCTCCAAGATTCGCCGGTACCGGCCGAAGCCCTCGACATGCTGATTTACGCAGGCGTCTGCCGCGAACACTTCGAACCCGCCACTGCCTGTCACGTCAGCGCAGGCCTGCAAAGGGCCGGTCACACCATCCGGTCCTCCGCCCACGTCTACGACGTGAGCAACGCCTGCCTGGGAGTCCTGAACGGCATACTCGATGTTGCGAATCGGATCGAGCTGGGCCAGATCCGTGCCGGCATGGTCGTGAGCTGTGAGACCGCCCGTGACATTGTCGACACGACCATCGCGCGCCTCAATGGCAATCCGGACATGGAGGAATTCAAGGCGGCGCTCGCCACCCTCACCGGAGGTTCTGCGGCGGTCGCCGTGATCCTGAGTGACGGCTCCTTCGGTGAGTCGGACCGGCGACGTCTGCGCGGAGCCGTGGTCGAGACAGCCCCCGAACACCACATGCTGTGCCGGTGGGGCGTCGAGGCACACCCCGACGGACAGTCGAGCGGCGCCGAGGCCAGGTTGAGGGAGTTCGCGAGCACCGACGCGGCCGCCGTTCTCGAACACGGCGTAGCCTTGGGTGCCCGCACCTGGGACGCCTTCTTGAGCGAAATGGAATGGCCGGTCGAACAGATCGATCGCACGGTGTGTCACCAGGTCGGCTCCGCGCATCGTGAAACCATGCTTCGGACCATGGGGCTCTCCCCGGAACACGACTTCGTGACGTATGAGTACCTCGGCAACACCGGCACTGCGGCACTCCCGGTGGCCACGGCGTTGGCACAGGAGCGGGGCTTCATCGAACCGGGCCACAAGGTCGGCCTTCTCGGCATCGGGAGCGGATTGAACTGCATGATGCTGGGAGTGGATTGGTGAGCAGCCTGTATCCGTTTGCTCCGCACTACCACGAGACCGGCGGGCACCGCCTTCACTACGTAGACGAAGGCTCTGGTGACCCAGTTCTGATGGTCCACGGCAACCCGAGTTGGTCCTTCCTCTACAGGGACCTCATCCAGGAACTCCAGCGCGACCACCGCACTGTCGCGCCGGATCACATCGGGTGTGGGCGCTCGGACAAGCCGGGAGACGACAGCTACGAGTACACGCTGGACTCTCGTGTCGCCGACCTCGACTCCTTAGTGCAGAAGCTGGACCTGCGCGATATCACCTTGGTCGTCCACGACTGGGGCGGAATGATCGGGATGGCATGGGTGGTTCAGAACATCGAGCGACTCTCCCGACTGGTCGTGATGAACACCGCCGCCTTCCCGCTGCCGGATACGAAGCGAATCCCCGCCTCTCTCCGCTTGGCACGCACCCCGGGCTTAGGCGCCGTTCTGGTGCGGGGCGGCAACGCCTTCGCGAGGGGTGCTGTGCGTACCTGCGTAACCCGCGCTCCGATGCCACAGGATGTCGCGGCGGGATACCTGGAACCCTACGACTCCTGGGCTAATCGCGTCGCGGTACATCGTTTCGTTCAGGATATCCCGCTCAAGGAGGGAGACCGTGCCTGGGCCACGGTGCGAGACACAGCAGGTTACCTCGATCAGCTGACCGACCTGCCGATGCTCCTGTGCTGGGGTATGCGGGACTTCGTCTTCGACGTCGAGTTTCTGGACGAGTGGACCGCCCGCTTCCCGGCCGCCGAAGTGCACCGTTTCGCCGACTGCGGGCATTACGTTCTCGAGGACGCCTCGAAGGAGATCCTACCACTCGTCAGGGGCTTCCTCGAGGCGCATCCGCTCCAATCCGCGGTATGAGCAACGATGTCTCCACCGCACCCGACGCGATCCCTTCGCCCGGACACGCCAACGTCGGGGCCTACCTGCCCGACATGGCCCGGAAACAGCCCGAGTCTCTGGCCGTCGCGGTGGCGATCGGAAGAAACCCCGACGGCACGGGACGCTACGCCACGCTGACCGCCGCCGAACTTGACCGACGCTCCGACCGCATCGCCCACGCCCTGGTGGATATCGGCATCGGCGAGGGCGTGCGCACGGTCCTCATGGTCAAACCGAGCCTCGAGTTCTTCGCGCTGACGTTCGCCATGCTCAAAGTCGGCGCGATCCCGGTCATGGTCGATCCCGGCATGGGGACCAAGAACCTGGGACGTTGCTTGGCGGACGCTCGGCCGGATGCGTTCATCGGGATCCCGAAAGCTCACGTAGCCCGCCTGGTGCTCGGGTGGGCCAAGAAGACGCTCAAGGTCAGGGTGACGGTCGGTCGCCGATTGTTCTGGGGAGGGCACACCCTCGCTTCTCTGGAGGCCGGGGCACCAGAGGACCCCTTCCCCGTGCTGGACCCAGATCCGGACCAGACCGCCGCCATCCTCTTTACCAGTGGAAGCACCGGCGTTCCCAAGGGTGTCGTGACCCCTTTTCGAGTGTTCTCAGCCCAGGTGGACGCACTCCGCGACGTGTACGGTATCGAGCCCGGCGAGCGTGACCTCGCAACGTTTCCGCTCTTCGCCCTCTTCGGGCCTGCGCTTGGCATGGCCTCCATCGTACCCGATATGGATGCCAGTCGTCCGGGTGCATCGGACCCCGAGTTACTCTTCCAGGCGTTCAGTGACTTCGAGTGCACCAACCTCTTCGCGTCGCCCGCACTCATCGACAAGCTGGGACGGTACTGCGCCGATCGCGGCCACGAACTGGCCTCGTTGCGCCGTGCGATCTCGGCGGGGGCCCCCGCTTCGAATCCGGCCCTGGAGACTTTCCAGCGCTGCCTGCCGGCCGGAGTGGAGGTTCTCACATCATACGGCGCCACGGAGTCACTGCCCGTCGCCTACCTCGGCAGCGAAGCCATCCTTCGGGAGACTCGCCATCTGACGGACCAGGGTGCCGGTGTCTGCGTGGGTGCCCCCATCGCGGGAATGCATGTTCGTATTCTGCCCATTGATGAGCGGCCGATCGAGCGCTGGTCGGACGACCTTCCTCTCCCCGACGGAGAGATCGGCGAGATCACGGTCCGCGGGCCGGTCGTGACACCGGAGTACTTCGAGCAGCCCAAGGCTACCCGGCTTGCCAAGATCCCAGGCACGGATGGTTCGCTGTGGCACCGCATGGGGGATGTAGGCTATCTGGATGGCAGCGGGCGCCTGTGGATGTGCGGCCGGAAGGGCCATCGTATCGAGACTGCCGAGAGCACACTGTTCACTATCCCGTGTGAGGCGGTCTTCAACGTCCACCCCGGAGTGCGCAGGAGCGCCCTGGTGGGCGTATGGAGGGGAGATGGCACGGAGCCGGTTCTATGCGTGGAGAAGGAGCCTACAGCACTCCATGGCGAACCCCTCCTGACCCGAGATCTCCTCGATATCGCGCAGGGCCACGATCACACCAGAGAGATCGCGACGATACTCTTCCACGACTCGTTTCCGGTGGATGTGCGCCACAATGCGAAGATCTTCCGAGAGAAGCTGGCGGAGTGGGCAACGGAGAAACTGGCGTGACAGGTCGCAAGAGCTGGCGCGACGGGTCGCGGAGGAATGTTGGCATGAACCCCGGCGGGGCGGCGACTTGAAGGCGCTGGTCACCGGCGCCGGAGGGTTTCTCGGCGGCGCGGTCGCGAGGGCTCTGAAGCAACGGGGCGATCAGGTCCGTGGGTTCTCCCGAGGGGATCATCCGACCCTCGCGGAACAAGACATCGAACAAGTCCGAGGCTCCGTTGCCGACGCCCACGCGATCGTCGAGGCCGTACGCGGCATGGACGTCGTTTTCCATGCCGCCGCGAAGGTGGCCGCCGGGGGGGCGCGCAAGGATTTTTGGGACACCAATGTGCGGGGCACCGAAAACGTCATCGCCGCTTGTCTAGAATGCGGTGTTAGCGTCCTCGTTCACACGTCCACACCCAGCGTCACCTTTGGGAAGACGGACCTGGAGGGCGTCGACGAATCGGTCGGCTACTCAGAGCACTTCGAGGCCTTCTACGGTGAGAGCAAAGCGGCGGGGGAGCAGCGTGTGCTCGCCGCGTCCTCCGACGACCTGAAGACGGTAGCGCTGAGGCCCCACCTAGTCTGGGGCCCTGGCGACACGTCCATTCTACCGCGCTTGGTACATCGTGCTCGGACGGGTCAGCTACGTCGCATCGTGAGCCCTCCCAAGCGTTCGGGGCACACCTACATCGACGACGCGGTGCGCGCTCATCTGTTGGCCGTAGACCTCCTCATCACGGGCGGAGAAGCCGCCTCGCGTGTCACGGGCCGGCCCTACTTCATCACCGCCGGAGAGCCCGTCGAGATCTGGACGTTCATCAACGCGCTGTTGGCGACGGCGGGTGTGCCGCCCGTGGAAAAAAGCGTCTCGCTCCCCGCCGCAATGGCCGCCGGATGGGTCTTCGAGAAGCTGCACGCGATCACAGGTGCTTCGGGCGACCCGCGCATGACGCGGTGGATCGTCCGAGAACTCACGACTTCACATTGGTTCGATATCAGCGCGGCACGCCGAGACCTGGGCTACGAACCCACGGTGATGATGGAGGAGGGTATGCGCCGCCTAGCCGAGTGGGTCGAGCAAGAGGGCGGGGTTCAAGATGCCTGAAGACTGGCGCTCTCACCTGGATTGGACACCGCTCACCGAGGACGCCGTCGATGTGTGGCGCCTGGACCTTACGGTCGCCGAAGAAGACTGGGAGATCCTGAGCCCGGACGAATCCGAACGCGCCCGTCGTATCGTCATAGAGGGGAAGCGGAGCCAAAAGGCCTCCAGCAGGGCCCAGTTGAGGCGTATCCTAGCACTCTACGTCGATAGCGAGCCGGCTAGCCTGCACTTCGAGTACGGCGAGCACGGGAAGCCGCAGCTCGCCGATCACATGGATCTGAGCTTCAACCTGTCCCATTCGGAGAAGGTCGGTTTGGTCGGCGTGTCGCGGGGGGTACGCATCGGGATCGACGTGGAGCACGCGCGCATCGGAAGGGACTTCTCCGGCTTGGCGCTCCGTTTCTTCTCACCGGCGGAGAGCACCGCGCTTGAGCGACTCCCGGAGGCGGAGCGGCCATCGGCGTTCTACCGTACCTGGACCTGCAAGGAGGCCTACCTCAAAGCACTGGGGACCGGTCTTAGTTTTCCGTCGAACGCCTTTACTATCGAGTACGCGGCCGGCGGTCCGGGCCGAGTGACCGCCACCGACATGCCCGGCGATCACCCCGAAACCTGGTGTTTCTCCGACGTCGACGTCAGCCCCGACTTCGCGGGGGCCGTCTGTCTCGAAGGGCCAGAGCGGTCGATTCGCTGGTGGGGCCCCGGTGGCGATCGGAAAGGCAGAGGCCCCTGAGCCAGTGGCTCAGGGGCCTCTCATATCGCGTCTGCCTCTCCTGCCACAATCAGGAGTTGGGCAAGAGCCACTCCCACGTCAGACCAGGATCTCCGTATCCCGCTGGATCACCACCCCATCCACCTCGATGGTGGGCGCCCACATCAGCAGGTCGTAGTGGGTGGGTGCCACTATGTCGCCACCGAGAGTGAAGCTGGTACCGATCCCGATGTGGATGGTCCCCAGAACACCTTCGTCGTCCAACATCGCTCCACTCAGACGTGCGTTGGGGTTCAGCCCGACACCGAGCTCCGCCACGTTGAAGCAATGATGGTCATTGTGGGATTCAAGGTCGGTCCGGAGCACGTCGGCTTGGGCTCCACCGGTCATCTCGCGGATGTACCCTGCCTCGATCGCGCACACCACGGGTTCATCCAACACGCCGATCCCAAGATAGGGCACGCTCGCGTCGGCGATCAGCCGCCCTTCTGCACTGCCCGTAACAGGCACGACGTTGACCTCGATGTCCGGAACCGGCGCGAGCTGACCCGGTTTCGGGATGTTGGTCAGCACATTCGCGGTCATTCCCTCAATGGAAAACGAAAGGTCCGTTCCCTTCGGAGACGTCAGCCGAACGGATCGGCCGTTCGTGAACGCTGCGCCGATCCGGTGACAAACGGCTTCTTGGGCCTCGAAGTCCGTCTCGATGAGGGCGGGACACTCGAGAAGCTCGTCTGTATAGGCCGTCATCAGAATCGCACGAGTGCCGGTTTCGAGCGCGGCGCGCATAGCCCGCGTGTGGGTAATGGAGAAGCGCACCGGCGAGAAGATGACATTGGCCTCGCGCATGGCCGCGGCAACCGGTGCGGGCGGTTCCTGACCGTCGTGCTTTCGCATCGGCATCACACAGGTCGTCACCTCCGCCCCAGCTTCACGGGCCTCTATGATGACCAGTTCAGCGATATCCCTCATCGTGTAGTCCGTGACCACGACCACCCGCTCTCCCTCGCGAACCCGCCCATTTACGTTGACCAGCTTATGAGCGCCAGCGTTTCCTGAAGTCATATTTAGGTCTCTATGGTTGGTACGGCCTCGATGCTCCCAGGCCCGTGAAAGTGATCCATCAAAATGGCCGCGAAGCCGTCTGAGGTACAGTTGGTGGCCGTACGGAGCATGTCGGGGACCCCGCTGGAGAGCGCGATCCATGTAGCGACGAACTCACTCTGAAGCGGGTCCTCGAGGCCCAGCATGGACGCGAATAATGTGGCGCTCCAGAGCGACGTACCCATACCGGCCGGGAGCCCGGGCGCCGCTATGGTGAAGAGGACCACCGCCGGCCACGCAGCCAGAAGCAACGTCCAACTGACCGGGATCCCGAACACGAACGTCAGCACGAAAGGCGCGTAGGCCACATAAGCCAGAGCGCTCGCGTCCAAGTTCATCACCGCTCCGAACGGGAGCACGAAATCCGCGACCTCGTCGCTCACGCCGTACTTCTTCGCGTTGGTCAGGTTGACCGGAAGCGTCACCAGTGACGACGACGTCCCCGCCGCGAATACAGCCGTGGGGAGGTAGTACGTCTTCAGGACCTTCCCGATCGGTTGCTTCGCCAGGATACGCAGGACGACAAATACGTAGAAGACCCACCACCCAAAACAGAGCAGCGCTGTATAGCCGGTCATCAGTAGGTAATTCGTGACACCGAGACGGGCTCCGAAGCGGACGCCCACCGAAATCCCGAGAAGGAAGATGAACGGGATGAGCACCAACCCGATCCGGGGACCCGCTGCACCAATCCGAGCCTCGACCGCCGCCAACCTTCGATACAGGGGGTCCCACTTCGCGCCCACCAGTCCCGTCACCACCGCCCCGACGATGGCCAGGAGTGGAATCGAGGCTCCGCCCTGGCCCAGAGAGGCGAGCATCGTTCTCGCCTCTCCCCACCCGGAGCCTGGCCCACCTCGTATGGGCATCTCGAAGATCAAGGACGACATGATCAAACCGAACAGCCCCGCCAACACAGAGGTCAGCAGGTACCAGCCGACGACCGATCCGGCGAGCCGACCCGCTCGGCCTCGCCGCATGAGCCCTGCGATGGCCGGGCTGAGCGCGGCGAAAACCAGAACGGGAACCGCACGGATGACCCAACGAATCAGCACGATAATCGCGCCGGAGACCGGGGCGAGCGGTTCAGGGAAGGCGCCGCCCAACGCGATACCCGTGACCAATACCGCGAGCATCCACACGTACCCGGGCACTACAGCCAGCCTACTCACTTCAGAACGCGACAACCCTCACCTCCGCTCGATGGCGTTGCCCATATCAGCGGCAATGAGCCATCGACCCGACTGGTCCTGCCGAAGCGCCAGCAGAAATTTACCCTGATCGGGGGCCTCGCCGTAGGCGTAGGGCCCGACGATGTATCCCACGCCTCCCCCCTCACGATAGGCCAAAGCCTTCAGCACCAGATCGCCGCTCGGATCGTCGTATCGGCCGCGGATCGCATCTCGCCCCCGGGCGGGACGCCGCTGGTTCGAAAGGACGAAACCGTCCTCTGTGAAAAGCTCCGCCAGCCCGTCGCCGTCGCCTGCCTCCCAGCGCGCCTCATAGTCGCCCAGTACACGGTCGAACTCCGCAAGGAGCGAGATATACGGAATCGTCTCGCCGAGCTCTCCATCTTGTGCGACAAGCCCAACCGGGAGTGTGGCGGCGAGCAGCGGTAGAGCGGTGGCCAGTACCAGGGCGACTGATCTCATCTGTGCATCCGTGCTTAACACTAGTTGGTCAGTCGATTGTACCGGCGCAGGATGTCACGAAGACGGTCGTGCGGTAGCTCGAAGACCGTCACATCGTTCGCGCCGGTCATGGTCTCGGCCGCTACCAACGCGTTGATCACGGCCTCTTCGGTGGCTTCGACAGTAGCCGCGAAGAGCGGGTTCAGGTCCCGGTTTATCAGCATCTGGAGGCCGTTCGGGCTCTCGATCTCCGAGGCGGAATCCTCGTTGGCGGTGGAGAACGCAATGAAGATGTCTCCGGAGCCGTTCCCCGACGTGCTTCCGTTTCGCGCCAGACCGAGCGAGACCCGCCGAGCTATCCGCTTGAGTTGGTGGGGCAGAACAGGAGCGTCAGTCGCGACCACAACGATAATCGAACCCTCGCGATCCGACGCCTCCGGGCCGTCCTCGAGAGAGCCCTCTTCGGCGTCGGGCCGTGCGGGTAGCAGGTCGGGAATCTCCAGCCCGACCGGCACACCAGCGACCCTGAACGGAGCGCGACTACCGTAGTTGCACTGCACAAGTACACCGAGCGTGTAGGTCGCCCCGTCCAGCTCCACGATCCGCGACGACGTGCCGATACCGCCCTTGAAGCGGTGGCAGATCATCCCGGTGCCGCCGCCCACATTCCCCTCCTCGACCGCTCCCCCATGGGCGTCGTCGATTGCCGCGAGAGCGTCCTCTACCGTCACGTGCTGTCCGTAGGTGTCGTTGAGAGTACCGTCCCAGGTCTCAGCGACGACGGGCAAGGAAGCCAACCACCGCCCAGGTCCGCCCTCGCCACCAAAGACCTTGTCGACACCCCACTGAATCACGGCATGGTGCACGATCCCGACGCTGAGTGTGTTGGTAATCATCACGGGGCCCTCCAGGATTCCGGAGTCCTGCACCCACGTGGTCCCGGTCATCTCGCCATCCCCGTTCAGGGAGAACCAGGCAGCGAAAACGGGATCGGGGGAGTCGGTTCCACGGGGAAAGACCGCCGTGACACCGGTTCGCACCGGCCCCTCCCCAATAACCCTCGGACCGCTCCCCCTGATGATATTCGAATGCCCGACTTCTACGCCGGCCACGTCAGTGATCGCGTTCAGCACCCCGGGCGTGCCCTCGAACGGGACACCGAGATCCCGGCCCCTCGGCTTCTGAGCGGAGGCTGGGGCGGCGGCGGCGAGCAGGGCGGCGACAGAGGCCGCCAACCATAGAAGCGCTGACTGGCGTCGTGGCACACGACGGTTGGACACGGGGGCCTGGCTGGGCATCGTCGATCCTCCGGATCACTCGGGAGTGGCTGCGGCAGAGCACCGAAATGAGCGCTCACACAGCCCCCCTGCAAGGAGACCCCGTTCGATCACCAGCGGGCATCAGCCCCTACGGAGCATCTCCCGCCATGGTCACGGCAGCAGCCTCGACCAACTCGACGGCCAACCCGTCCAGATCCTCGATCATAAAAGCGCGCGTACCACCAAACGTGTGCGGCTCCTCGAGGATCGTGACCTCCTCGGCGGTCAGGCGCGCAAACCATGCGTCCAGGTTCTCGACCGTGAACGCCACGTGGTCGTACACCTGCCCGCGTGATGGCACCAGAGGTTGATCCGCTCCACACCGGCCCTCGACGCACTGGCGGGGATACCAGGACATACCGCCGTTTCCGAAGCGCACCGCACCTCGGGGACCACGAAGCGTGCCGACCGACTCGAGGGAGGGCCAGCCCGCCTCCGCAGTCTCAACATCACAGGGATCGTAGAGCGGCCGAGGGGACTCGACGCCCGACTCGTCTCAGAGGGGCGGCAGCTCCATACCGAGATGTTCGACATACCAGTTAGCGGCGCACAGCGGCTGTTCGTGGTAGAAATGCACGTGTGCGAACGAGTCCTGCCTATCCGGTCCGCCCGCGATCTCGAATAGGGCCCCGTCCGGTTGCCAGCACGTAGCTGAATCCACCGTCCTGCGGCTCCACGGCGTCTGCATCGGCGATCTGAGTCTCGGTCCCGGGTTTAGTGCGCAGAGAATTTCTGAACACGGCGACCTGTCGAGGCTTCGCCCACGTAGATATTGCCTCGCGAGTCGACGCTCATTCCATGCGGCCGTAGGAACT
>Ga0315339_1000868_pt1 | contig 31682 bp, 30 predicted proteins | sample ASW17metaG_FD_204514 | JGI IMG/M metagenome (GOLD analysis project Ga0315339, IMG submission 204514) | Ammonia-oxidizing marine archaeal communities from Pacific Ocean, United States - ASW #17 | ecosystem: Environmental > Aquatic > Marine > Oceanic | place: USA: California | collected 2016-12-05 | reverse complement strand
CGATCACCAGCCAATCCCTGGCATAACTAAGCCAACTGGCCGAAGTGCCTTCTTGCGGATAAAAGTCGAAGCGGGAGGAGGGAATTTGCGCGACAATGGCCGCCCAGCCACCCATATCACTGATCAGAATCGGCGTCAGGATAAAAAGACCGAGTATCAACACGACTACCTGGACAAGGTCTGTAAGGGTCACGGCCCACATTCCGCCGGCCCAAGTGTAGACTAGGACGATAGCGGTGGCAATACAGATACCGGTGGCGGGTTCGATGCCGGTTAGGGTTTGCAGTATGCGACCAAAGGCGACCAATAGTGAACCTACCCAACCGACATAGGCTGGGATGGTGCAAAGACTTGCTAATAAACCGGCTTTAGGACCGAATCGACTGGTAAAAAAGGAGGCAATGGTCATCAAGCCCATGCGTCGCATTAAGCGAACGTAGAACAGCCCGGCCAAAAAAAGGCAGAGGGCTGCGCCAAAGGGATCGGCGACAACCGCGAGCAGGCCTCCTTTATAGGCCGCACTGGCGGCTCCAATGCAGATCCCACCACCAAACCATGTCGCGGCTAGGGTTGCGGTACAAAGCAGCAGAGAGAGTCGTTTGCCCGCGACGATGAAGTCAGCAGATCCTTTTATCCGCCGACTGGCATAGAGGCCAATACCCAACATGAGCGCCAGATAAAAGCCCAAACCGGTGAGGACTAGCGGATTTGCCATGGATATACTCTTTTCAAATGGGTAAAAATTGAATATATAGCTTAAAAAAGAATAAGAAAAGTAAGGATGTGCGGAGGCGAAATCGTGAAAATGGCGAATGTGGCCACTGCAATTGGCGGTGCCTGCCATAAGCAATGCGATGACGGATGCATCCTTATGGTCGTAAGGAATTGTTTTGTATCGTCATATGTAAATTTTAGAGTGAATTAATAGGCCTGGCACAGGACTTGCGTAACAGAAGGCAGCGTTGTACTATGGCCTTAGAAAAGGAGCGTAAAAAATGGCAAAGGGAGTTTTTACAAGGATTAACGATATCCTCAAATCCAATCTCAACGAAATGCTTGATCGGGCAGAAGAGCCGGATAAGATGATCCGCCAGATGATTCGGGATATGGAAGAGGCGGTCAATAAAGCCACAGCTTCTGTGGGCACCGCATTAGCTAATCACAAGAGGCTTGAACGTCAATTCAATGAAAAACAGAATCAAACAGATGAGTGGCAGTGCAAAGCCGAACGGGCGGTGGCTACTGGGGAGGACGATTTAGCCCGCAGGGCATTGGAGCGCAAGGCGTTGTTTGCCAAAGCCCGCGAGGATTTGGCTCCGGCGGTTGAAGAAAGCAAGCAGACGGCCGAGCAGTTGCGCGAGCAGTTGCGCGAACTGAAGAACAAGCTCGAAGAAGCCCGGACTCGGCAGGGGGCTCTTGTTGCCCGGCACCAGGCAGCAGAAGCCCGTAAGTGCCTAGCACAGAACATATCCGGATTAGGTAAGGACGCTTTCTCTAGCTTTGAACGTTTTGAACAACGCGTCGAAGAGAGTGAAGCCGAAGCCTCAGCCCATGGTGAAATTTCGGGTGAGATGGAAGATATCGAAAAGCAGATCCACAAGGTCGATGTAGACCGTGGGGTCGATGACGAATTGCAAACACTTAAAGCTAAGTTAAAGAAAGATGAGTAAGGTCAATGCTCGCAGTCGATGCACCGGGCTTTTTATTTCGGCAATAGACGGCGTAGCCATGAAATCCATCGATGAAGCAAAACTTAAGGTAGGCAGTGCTATGGAAGGCGGATTCAAACGAATAGGGGCCCTTTTTCTTAAGGTAACAGCATTGCCGATGGTTTCCGTTGGATTGGGCGCTATGCTATATGGGCTTTTTCAAATTTTAAACAACGGCGATCCCAATCATCAATTTGCGCCATTTGCGATAGGTGTGACGCAGACCATCTTCGGTAGTCTATTGTGGATTCTCGCTAAGAAGCTCGATACGGCTGCCCACTTAGTGCGCTATCGGGGGCAACAAAATCGTGTAGTGCGCTTGGCGCAGCAGTGTGGCGGGCGTCTGACGGTTACTGAAGCCGCGGCCGATACGGGGCTGGCCGTAGAAGAGGTCGGCGATATTCTCAAGCGCATGGCCGACGGAGGCTATGTCGAGGTTGAGATTACGGATTCGGGAATGATTGTCTATCGCTTTCCCGAAGTGCTCTTTGCGCACGAGAAGCAATGGAGTCGGGGTGTCGAAACCGCCTGAACTGGATTGATAAAAGAGGGAGTATAGAACTGGTTGTTACAGATTGCGAATGGTGTTGGGATTATAATTCTGTGCGGGGACTTGGTAAATTGGGCAAAATTTACTTGAGCCATTTGAAAAAGTCGAAGAAGGGCCGGAAAGAAGATGCCCAACTAGGGTTGCCGGCTCAATGATATTGACCTTCGCTTGACCGACGTGCAGGATGTGATGATTGCTCTTAGCGAAAAAATAGACCGCATGGATGAGCGGGAGAGAATACAATCATGGGAAAAGTATTTTATATGGCGCCGGTGGTGGCCATTGTCGTTTTGGGCATTGTATTGGTAAGTACAATTGAGGATGAGGTTATGCTGGTCCCCATTGTGGGCATGACGTTGAGTGCGTTTTTATTCACCAGGATAATGGAATACATTAAACTTAAGGCAACAGTTTCCGGAGACAAAGAAGGACCCCAGGATATGAAACGCAGGACCGTTTAGATGAAATAAAACGGCGATTAACCGATGTGCAGGATTTGATGATCGCGCTCAGTGAGAAAATGGATCGCATGGACGCTGGGGAGAAACACGAGAAGCCGGTTTAGGGGGTATGTAAATGGGGGTTATTGTGACGGGGGAGTGGAACGAACAGGTAGTCAAGGCGATGCGTCTAGAGCGGTGGGCAGAAGCGGCCGCGTTGTGCGCCAGCGGTCTTAAACAGCATCCGGGCGCCCTTGAGCTTAGATATCGTCTTGGGCTTTGCCAGGTGCAGTTGGGACAACCGGTTACAGCTGGCGATAATTGGCAAGAATGCGCTGCTGACGGTCACTTAGAAAGCCATTATCAGCTCGGTTTGTTGGCATTGCGGCAAAGGGGCCGGCGTCCGCAAAGCGGCGAACGAGCTATTGAGCATTTTGAAACGATATTGCGAGAAGTCGCCAAAGGTAATGAATACGAAGGTCTGGATCGCGTTTATTTTGCCTTAGGGGGCCAATACGGCGAAGATCCGCAACGGTGGTCTGAAGCACTTAGGGCCTATCGGCAGGGTTTGGCACTAAATCCGCTCTCAGCGGTCGGCCATAGCAATCTCGGCCAATTGCTGTTGCAGGACGATCAAGTTCTGGGCGCCCTGGGTGAATTCAAAGTGGCCATACAGCTTGACCCAAGCCTTAGCCCGGCCTACGTGAACCTCGCCCGATTGTTTCTCCGCCATATAAAACCCGCAGAGTTGGAGCAGGAATATCGACATATCTTCGAGGAATTCGAAGACGGGGCCCCACAGGTTATCGCGCGGTTAACGCTGGGAATGGTCGAGTTGGGCAAAGAACAGGTATATGAGGGTTTTTATACCAAGGGCCATCAAATTAAAAACCTAATGGGTATTATCGGTAGTCGGATGCGAGGATTGGGACGTAAGGTTGATGGCGACTTGCAAGTCGAGTTGAACCGGCTGGGCGGGGAGCACGAGGCGCTCTACGATGAATGGATTGGTTTTCTCGCAGCGATGAAGCTGGAGAAAATTCGTCCGGTGGTCATCGAAGCGGATCGATTGGTTCGAAGGGTAGCCGAACTCGTTCGTAGCCAAACTTGGAAATCGAAGGTCCAAGTCCGCTTACAGGAGGGGGTACCTCGCGTCGAGGCAGATGAACGCATGCTGCGCGAAGCCATAACCAACCTATGTTTGAATGCGTTAGAGATCCTCGAAGAAGGAGCCGGGGGGCAAGTCGTTATCGGGGTTGGTTATGATGAAGAGCGCGCCCAGGTTTTCATAGAAGTGGAAGACGATGGACCGGGTATCGACGAGCGGCATATAGAGCTGGTCTTTGAGCCGGGTTTCACAACTAGAGAGCGGGGTAACGGCTATGGTCTGAGCATCGCCCGCCGTATCGCGCAGGCCCACCACGGCGCATTGCGCGTCAAAAGCAGACAAGGGCACGGCACCGTTTTCCGCCTCGATTTACCCATCGCTTTTTCGGCTGGTGAAAACTAACATCCGCATCTGAAATTCCAAAAAAGGTTGAAATGACAGCACAAAAAATTAAATCCGTATTGATTGCTGATGATCAACAAGAATTACGCGATCTGCTGTCGGAGAAGCTGCGGGCGTTGGGCAAGGAAGTGGTTTCTTTTTCAAATGGTCGCCGGCTATTGCTGTATCTGCAGGATAATCCAGAGGATGTAGAGCTGATCGTATTGGATTTGGATTTTGGCGCCGGCGAGCCGGGTGGTATCGAAATATTGCGAGATATCAAAGAGAGCTGGTCTGATTTACCTGTCATAATTCTAACCGGCAAGGGGAGCATCGATGCGGCAGTAGAGGCCGTGCAATACGGGGCGGCCGATTTTATCGAGAAAGATCTATATGTTGAGGACAAACTTGAAATCGGGATGGAGAAGATCGAACGTATGTTGGCCGTATTGCGCGAGAATGCACGTCTCAAAGCGGAAAACGAGACTTTGGGGCGCGAAAACTCGTACTACCGAACGGAATTGGGCCAGCGTTATCAAATAGTCAGTGGCAGCCCGTTAATCGAAGACTTGCTCGAACAGGTCGAACAAGTGGCTTCGATTCCCCGACCGGTATTGATTCGCGGCGAGCGTGGCACTGGTAAGGAGCTTATCGCCGCTGCCTTGCATTATGGGGGAGATCGCAGTGACCGTGCCTTTGTAAAATTAAACTGCGCGGCTTTGTCGGATACCCTGCTGGAGAGCGAGCTCTTTGGCCATGAGAAAGGTGCTTTTACCGGGGCGGCCGAAATGAGGCAGGGGCGTTTTGAATCGGCAGATCAGGGCACGCTATTTCTCGATGAGATCGGCAATACCTCGTTGGATTTTCAAAAAAATGTATTGCGGGTCATTGAGTACCAAGAGTTTGAACGCACTGGTGGTTCCCAGACTATTCGCGTAGATGTGCGGGTTGTGGCGGCGACGAATGCTGATTTGGAACGAGAAATCAAGGAAGGTCGATTTCGCGCAGATCTTTACGATCGTTTGCGCTTCAGTGTAATTCAGTTACCGCCGCTGCGTGAACGACTCGAGGACATACAACCCTTAGTAGACTATTTCACCGGTCAAATCTGCGACGAGGTTCCATCAATTCAAAGGAGGGTTTTTTCGGCGGGCGCCTTAGCGGCTTTACAGAGCTATACTTGGCCGGGCAATGTGCGCGAGCTCAAATTTGCCGTCGAGCGTGCGCTATGCGTTGCGGGAAAACCCGAAGTCGGCGCTGAGGACTTACCCCACGAAGTGCGCGGAGAGGGAGAGGTTTCGCTACCTGGCAACGGGAATTTTGACGAACAAGTGGATGGAGTCGAACGAGGTTTGTTGATGCGCGCGATGCAAGGGGCTGGCATTGGCCAAAAGGAAGCTGCAGAACAATTGGGGCTAACCTACGATCGCTTTCGTCATTTGTTGCGCAAACATCAATTGCTCGGTAAATAACAAAATTAGTTGACTGTACACGCGCCCCTCTATTGTTGATATTAGGTTTTAAAATGTTGCAGGGCAAATTATTCTGCTGTTTTTGTGACGAGCACTGCCCATGGGGAAAATAGCTTCTACGCTGTTTCTGGGTTTCGTTTTGACGACTTTTGCAGCACCATCGAGCCTCAGCGCCCTTGTCGGTAAGGCGTTGAGGCTCGATGGCGTTGATGACTTCGTTGGAACACCCGATGCCCCGGGTTGCATATGGGGCATGATTTAACCGTTACCGGTTGGTTTCGCGCCGAGAATCTACAGGGGGGGCCGGTGGATGGCAAAATCTGTTTTGGAAAGGCGATGCCCCCGACCACATACCTGACAATATTCGGGAGTATAGCCTGCAACTCAATCAATCGGGCTTTGTAAAACTCGAAGCCACGCCAGGCCCCAAAAGAACGGGGGCTATCTGACGGTACAGACTGCGGCAGATGTGGTCAAAGGAGATGAGTGGCATCACTTCACCGCCATTGTAAGCGCGTCGCGAAATCATATGCAATTGTATATCAATGGGCTGCTGCAAGCCAGTAGTGGTAGTGCTTTTGACTCTACGGGTATGCGGGATACGTATGGGCCACTGCAATTAGGCAGCGTTGCGAGGCGCGATTATTTTGGCGGTCGGCTCGATGAGGTGCAATTGTGGAAACGTGCGTTGTCGAGGGCTGAAGTTGAGCAGAATATGAAGCAAAGCCTCACGGGGATAGAATCGGGTCTGGTAGCCTATTACGATTTTGAATAATTGGATGCCTATTGTATGGTCCCCGACCGTTCGGGTAATGGTCATCGGCCCTATTTGCGCAATGGCGCCCGGATTGCCGACGAAGAAATGATGGTTCCGTTGTCTGCCAAATCAGGTTACGGGGCCGATGGCGAGAGTCAGCATCAACCTCCTGGCCGGCATTGGAACCCGGACAGCTGTCTCGTCAGCCAACCACCGCGGATCGAGGAAGACCTGGATTTGAAGAAGAGTTTTGGGTTTGGGATTAAGTTGGGGGATAGTCGTCTAAATATCGCCCGAGCTTTGGATGGCGATGGACAAGGGAGGGAGTTTTCCGCACAGATTGGCCGAACACTCTAACCCCGATTATTAGGTTCTTTGCAGTTTACGTACAAGTCGAGTGCCGTGTTGACAGGGTAGGTCCTCCCGGTATATTAGCCGCAGTGAATACTAAGCGGGCAGGGGCGCATGGATAAAGTTTTTAAAGTCGAGACAACGCTTTCCCATGGATTGGCTGAACTCTACGCCGGTCTCGAGGAAGAATTTGCCAATAAGAGCAGTATTCCGTTATCGGATATGAACCGAACTCTTTTGCAGACCGGGCTGATACACCACTTGGCGATGATGGGGGGGCTGGGGTTAATTGATCCTGAAAAAGCGGCGAAATTGGACGAATTGATGGATCAAGTGGCTAAAGACACGATTCTCTGGGAAGTCTTGCAAATGGTCCGTACCTATTGGCGCGATTGTGGCGGTGCGGGCCAGGGTGGGGCCGTCGATCTAAAGGCCTAATCTTTCGGTCATTATGAGCACATAATTACTTAATGTAGGCTTATCTATGGCATCTCGCCGGATGGTTTGGCGGATGCTGTACTATACGGCTCGTTCAGAATAGGTTAAGGTGGCAACTGAAGCCGTCGAAATGGACCTTGACGATAGAGATAATTTATTCTTGGGGTTGCAATTTAATTCTCCTTGTGCACATTCAATTAATTAACTTAAAGCATGTGTGCAAGCGGCGATATAAAGTGGAATCAGTCAATTTGCATACCACCTTGTGGAATCGCTTCCAGACGTAATTGGTGGTGGGTCAAAGAGTGTATAAGCTATTGTATAGGTTAAAGTTCAGAGCAGTGTATGTGGGTTGACAATCCTTTGAGCCACAAGTATATTGTTTGGAAATTATACTCGGAAAGCCGCCTAATCTGGCCTAAATTAGTGGAGCCAGATCAGCTATATGACGAACGCGTTTAGCCCCATTATCCTCGATCATTACCGCAATCCGCGAAATGCGGGGGAATTAGAAGATGCGAATGCTTCCGGCCAAGCCGATAATGAAGCGTGTGGCGATACAATGCTACTTTTTGCCCGGATAGAAGAGGGGCGGGTGGTCGGCGCAAGTTGCAAGACCTTTGGTTGTGCCCCCTCTGTCGCCGCCGGTTCGATGGTAACCGAATTGCTTAGCGGGGCTAATTTGGAGGGTGTCAACGGGTTGCGCGCGGCAGATATTGAGCAGGCATTAGGCGGCTTGCCAGCAATGAAGCGCCATGCAGCACAACTAGCCGCTGATGCTCTGCAAGCGCTCATGCTTGATTTTCAATCGAAGACAGGTACTTAGCCTGTTTTAAAACCTAAGTCGAAAGGATTATACCATGGCTCATTCTCTTCCCGATCTCCCCTATGCCTATGGCGCGCTTGAGCCCGTTATAGACGCTCGCACCATGGAAATTCATCATACCAAGCATCACAATACTTACGTCACGGGTATCAATGCTGCACTGGAGGGACATGATGATCTGGCATCCAAAAGCATCGAAGATCTGATTAGCGATCTTGATTCAGTTCCCGAGGATATTCGCGGCGCAGTGCGTAATCATGGTGGTGGGCATGCTAACCACAGCCTATTCTGGCAGATCATGGCTCCAGAGGCCGATTGCGGAGAGCCATCTGATGAGTTTAAAGCGGCTACTGAAGCCGCTTTCGGGTCACCCGAGAAAGCTCACGAGACCTTTGTCAAGGCGGCTACGACTCGATTTGGCAGCGGTTGGGCCTGGGCAGTAGTTAAAGACAAAAAGTTGAATATCCTCAGTACGGCCAATCAGGACAATCCCTTAATGACAGGCGAAGGCACTCCCATTATAGGTCTGGATGTTTGGGAACACGCCTACTACCTCAATTACCAAAACAGGCGTCCCGACTATATCGCCGCTTGGAGCAGTCTGGTCAACTGGAACGAGGTTAATCGTCGTTTCTCCGCCGCCATGGGAGCTTAATTGTTGGCGGCTAAAGTTGGTGATAGTGCGCCCGGATTCTGCCTTAAGAATTCGAATATGGAAGTTGTGAGTCTCGGGGATTTTTCTGGCAAGAATGTCGTTTTGCTTTTTGTTCCCTTTGCTTTTTCTGGCCCCTGCACCCAAGAACTCTGTGATATTTCCGCCGGGATCAACACCTATGACGAGTTGGGTGCGCGAGTATTGGGGATCAGTGTTGATCCTCCTTTCAGCCTGAAGGCTTGGGCCGAGAGGGAGGGTATCTCGATCCCTTTACTCAGTGACTTCAATAAAGAAGTCTCTGCTGCTTATGGTGCCCAATATTCAGACTTTTTGGGATTCAAGGGTGTCGCTAAGCGATCGGCTTTTGTCCTTGATGGCGAGGGTAAGATCCGCTACGCCTCGGTTTCGGAGGATGCGGCAGTCTTACCGGATTTTGAGGCGATACAAGGCTGTTTGAAGTCACTGAACTAAACCGTTATATCGAACCTGTGACAAAATGGGGCAAGCCAGAGTGGCTTAGCCCCATTCTGTTTATAGGGTTTGATATGGAAGCTCTCTTTTATGCGCCTCGCAAGCGAGAAGATGCCGATGGACGATATGATCACAGACTCCCTTGATGACAGGGAGACACCAAGCTGGTTGCAGGGCAAAAATAAGGCTAAGGCAGCTCAAATCGCTGGCCATTTCGCGGAAATAATGAAGGTATTAGGGCTTGATCTCAGCGATCCCCATTTATTAGAAACTCCAGATCGGGTGGGGCGGATGTATATGGAGATATTCAGGGGATTGGACGAATTACAGGAGCCATCGATTACCAACTTTCCCAATAGCGAAGGGTATAGTAGTATGGTGATCGTTAAGAATATCGATTTTTTCTCCGTCTGCTCGCACCACATGATTCCCTTTTTTGGCAAAGCGCATGTCGCCTATATTCCAGGCGAGACCATCATCGGGTTGAGTAAGATTGCCCGGATTGTCGAATTCTATGCCCGGCGGCCGCAACTGCAAGAGCGCCTGACCGATCAAGTTGTCGGTTATTTAGAAGGTAAACTCGCCCCCAAGGGAACTATGGTTGTCATTGAAGCTCGACACCTTTGCATGGAGATGCGGGGAGTGGAAAAATCCGGAGCTTTGACCACGACATCGGGACTGCGCGGCTGTTTCGAAGATGAGAGGGTTCGCGAGGAATTTTTCGATCTGTTAAAAAGAGAGTGAAAATTACAAGCCCGAACAGGATGAAATTATGTCTGAAGTAGAAGAGCCGGCACTATCGACTCCGGCGGCGATCAACCCCTCTGTCGACTTGGCGGATATGGCCCACAAGGAATTCCGCGATGACGATTACTGGCGGGTGATTCCCGCTTATGCCAATTTGGGCACCGATGAATTCAACGACCATCGCTTTCAGAGTCGCAATAGCATAACCAGCCTGAAGAAGTTACAGCAGGTTGTTGGCAATATAGTTCCGGATTCCTTTTATCAAGATGTCGAAAAGGGGCTCGCGCTCTCGCCGATGAGTGTGAGGATTTCACCATACTTAATAAGTTTGATCGACTGGACCAATCCAGTAACGGATCCTTTGCGAATTCAGTTTCTGCCGATGGGATCTAGGATGTTGCCCGATCACCCTGAACTCACTCTCGATTCCCTGCACGAACAGGAGGATTCGCCCGTTCCGGGTTTGACGCATCGCTATGCGGATCGGGCGTTGTTTTTGACCTTGGACACCTGTCCGGTATACTGCCGTTTTTGTACTCGCTCCTATGCGGTTGGTTTAGACACGGAGGAAGTTCAGAAGGTGCATTTTGGCGCGATCGTCGACCGGTGGGAGCAGATTTTTGCCTACATCGAATCGCGACCCGAGCTAGAAGACATCGTCATCAGCGGTGGTGATGTGGCGAACCTCAAAGCTGAACACATTGAGTATATTGGTGATCGCCTGCTCAAAATAGATCACGTTCGGCGTATGCGCTACGCCACAAAGGCTCCGGCGATTATGCCGCAGAAATTGATAACGGATACGGGGTGGGTAGATGCGCTTACCCGAGTGGTTGAGAAGGGGCGTAAGATGCACAAGGAAGTTGTTTTGCACACGCATTTTAACCATCCGCATGAGATCTCCGATATAAGTCGCCGCGGTCTCAATCGCTTGATGGAGCGGGGTATAGTGGTCCGTAATCAAATGGTGCTGCAAAGAGGGGTTAATGACGATGTCGAAACCCTGCATCTTTTGATTCGCAGATTAAGTTATATCAATGTCCACCCCTATTATACCTTTCTACATGATATGGTCCGCGGCGTTGAGGAGTTACGTACGACCCTGGGTGCTGCGCTCGATTTGGAAAAGCATGTGAGAGGTCGCACGGCGGGTTATAATACCCCGACCTTTGTTCTCGATACTATGGGAGGCGGGGGGAAGCGCAATGTTCATTCTTATGAACACTATGACCGCGAGACGGGTATTGCAGTTTTTACGAGCCCAACTGTGCGTCCGGGGGAATTGTTTTATTATTTTGATCCCATCGACGAACTCGACCCTCTCTCGGCAAAACGGTGGCATAATCCCGCTGAGCGGGAAAGCATGTTGCAGGCGGCACTATACTTGGCGTCCTGCCCGTAGGAGTTGAGATTAGAACTATGTATTTGCTCTTGCGGACCGGTATACCTATTTATAAATGTAGCTTAGTTTGTGACTCGAGTTAGTTGAATTGCTTATGAGATTCGCTAAATTCAATAAAATCAAGGTTTACTACAATGACATATGCAGATCTGATCATCGTGTTGACCGGATTGGGCGTCCTGATTCTGGGCTGCGGTATAGGTTTCTTTGTGAGCCACCAATTGAGAAAGAGCGCCCTAAGCCAAGCGGCGAATGAAGCGGAGGGCAGAGTGCGTCAGCAGTTGGCTGAAGAGGAGCGAGCGCAGCGGCTTGGCCTATTGGAAGAGAAGGATGAATGGTACAAAATTAAAGCCCAGCAGGAAGCTGAATTAGAGGAGCAACTCGCCGAATTGAATCGACGAGATAAAGGTTTAGTGCAGAGGGATCGTGAACTCTACGGTGATAAAGAAGAGCTGAATAAAGAGTGGAATCGCTTGAAGAACTTGGAACGGCGAATCGGTCAACGCGAGCAAGGCATTAAGTCGAAAGAGGGGGAGCTAGAGGGGGAAATCGGCGAGTACAGGCAAAAGCTTGAGTTGGCTGGGGGGCTTTCGATGGAAGAAGCCCGTGAGCAGATGTTGGAGGAATTATCAGTCGAAGTGCGCGGTCGTGCTGCGGCGATGATACGGGCCGAGCGGGCGAAGGCCAAAGAGGAATCGGAACGGGAAGCTAAAAAAATAATCGCCCAAGCGATTCAACGTTGTGCGGTTGAAGAAGCCGTGCACGTCACGACTTCAACGGTAGTATTGCCCAACGAGGGAATCAAGAGCCGGATAATCGGTAAGGAAGGGCGCAATGTGCGTGCCTTTGAGACGGCAACTGGGGTAAAAGTTGTTGTTGATGACACACCGGATACGGTTTTGCTTTCATCGTATGACCCCGCTCGTCGCGAAATCGCGAGTCGGGCGATGCAACAGTTAATCGCTGATGGTGGATTTACCCCGGCGAGGATTGAAGAGGTTGTTGAGAGGTGCCGCCTTGCGCTCCATGAGGATATGATTAAAGCCGGGGAAAAAGCACTTGTCGAAATAGGAGCAAAGGACTACCACGGTGATTTGCCGCATTATGTTGGGATGTTGAAATACCGGGCTAGCTTTGGACAGAATTTACTACAACACTGCCTTGAAGTTGCGCATTTGTCGGGGCTGATGGCTGCCGAAGTTGGTTTGGATGTGCGGTTAGCGAAAAGGGCAGGGCTGCTCCACGATATCGGCAAGACCGTAAGTCGGGAAATGGAAGGGTCTCATGTAGAGCTCGGCATTGAGCTGGGGGTTCGCTTTGAAGAGCACCCGGTGGTCAGGGAAGTGATCGCCGAGCACCACGAGGACGACGAACGGCTAACGCCCATTTGTTTTATTGTCAAGGCAGCCGATACCATCTCGTCGATTCGCCCCGGTGGTCGCCGCGAGGACCTCGAAGGCTATGCCCGCCGCATTATGCGGTTGGAAGAAATCGCGACATCCTTTGAAGGGGTTAAGGACGTTTTCGCCATAAACGCGGGGCGCGAAATCCGCGTAATGGTGCAAGGAGATAAGATCGGGGATGATGATGCCGAGATGCTGGCATTTGATATCGCCGAACGGGTTAAAACAGAATTGACTTTTGCCGGCCAGGTGAAAGTCATGGTCGTGCGCGAGATACAAGCCGTTCGTTATACCGGGAGAGACGGTAGTGAACATCGCCGCAGCCACGGCCAGCGCAATGGTGGGAATGGTCGCCGGTCGCGCAATAATACGGGGCGACGAGGGCGTAACAATGGCAATGTTAGCCCCAAGTAAGCTGTTATAAGTGGACGGGTTAAGTGCGGAATGTGCGCGTCTTCTACGGCCACTTGCCCAGACGGCGGCCAGCCTTCGGCTGGGCCGTACGACTCACCGATATCCGCGCAGACCCATCGCAACCCAGTTGCAATCAGGCCTGCTTGGTGATGAGATCGGACAAGGGGAAATGCCTGGCGTGCCATTTGTGCGAAAGAGCTTGTCCAACCGGCTGTCTTTATATCGAAGAAGAGCCCGCCCAGATCCAGGATCGGGAAAAGCGCCCGAGAGTGGTGGAGATTGATCTTGCCCGGTGTTTATTCTGCGGACAGTGTGTTGACTCTTGTCCAGAAGGGGCGATTGCGTTGGTGGCACGCAATAGACTTAGTGGTGATTTGAGTTGGAATATGGTGCGCGGGGAGTCTGTGAATTCTTAAGCGCTGTTTATTGACATTGTATATGTTGGCGTCCGTATGGTGATGACGGACGCTTTTGTTTTGACTAGGCTAATGTCCAGGGCGGCGGGAGGGGGCTGTAATTGCTATATTTGTTAGTGCTTAACGTTAGGAAGGGACATGTTAACACAGGGCAAAAAGGTTGCGATACTCGGCTGTACCGGATCGATTGGTGATACCTGCTTCAAGGTACTCGATAATCTACATGGCGAGTTTGAAATTATAGGTTTGAGTGGTGGGGTCCAAGAAGAGAAGCTTATACAGCGCGCGCTTAGTTGGCGGCCCGGTCAAGTCTGTGTCATGGACCAACAGGCCAGGCAAAGGGTGCGTAGCCAAATACCGGAGGCAGAGGTCCTTTATGGAGCAGAGGGTTTAATTGAGATCGCGACAAATCCAGATGTCGAATTGGTGCTTAATGGCTTGGCCGGTGCCATTGGACTGCCTCCGACAATGGCGGCATTGGCGGCCGGGAAAACAGTGGCGATGGCCAATAAGGAGCCTCTCGTTATGGCGGGCGGCCTGGTTTTGCAACAAGCCCGCCTCGGCGGGGGCACCGTTTTGCCTTTGGACAGCGAACCCAATGCGATATGGCAATGTTTAAAAGGGGAAGATTCCAAGGGGTTGCGGCGAATAATCCTCACGGCCTCCGGCGGTCCTTTTTTTGGCCGTAGTCTTGAACAGATGCGCGATATTAGTCCCGCGCAGGCGCTGGATCATCCAACCTGGAAAATGGGACCGAAGATTACGGTAGATTCGGCGACATTGATGAATAAGGGTTTTGAAGTAATCGAAGCCTCGTGGTTATTTGGTGTTGAGATCGAACAGATTGACATCGTTGTTCATCGACAATCGGTTGTGCATTCACTCGTCGAATTTGTCGACGGTGCGATGCTCGCTCACATGGGTAAAACCGATATGTTATTGCCCATCCAATACGCGCTTACGCATCCAGAGCGCAGGGAAGTGCCGATTGAACCTCTCGATCTTGCCTTGTTGGGCCAATTGAATTTCGCAGAGCCCGATAGGGTCAATTTCCCCAGTCTCGATCTGTGTTATGAAGCGGGCAGAATGGGCGGGACGGCCCCGGCAGTGCTCAATGCCGCCAATGAAGAGGCGGTTGCCGCCTTCCTGGCGGGCGATATTGGGTTTTTGGATATCGGGGATTTGAATCGCCGGGTGCTCGATGATTGCAAGGCCGAAGAGGTAAGCGATCTCGACCTCGTTTTAGCCGAGGATGGCCGCGCTCGTCGACAAGCACGTGAATGGGTATCATCTCGGCAATAAGTCGTGATAGGCCAACGTTTGGCAAAAAGCATAAGGAATTTGTAAATAATGACGGAAATACAAGAGAATCGGACGATTGGTCTTTGCCAGAAAATTCTCCGTATTAGCACCGGTGTTATTCTCGCGGCTTTTGTACTAATTATAATTGTTACTACAATTTCGACCGATGGCTGGGTGCTGTGGTTCGGTAAGACGCTCTATTATATCATCGTCCTTCAGGCCCTGGTTTCTCTGGGTGCGTGGTATTATCGTACCCAGCTAGAAAAAGCGATCGCCCAGGCCAAAGGGGATTAGGGTTTAAGACCCTGTTAATGAGGTTCTAAATGGAAACAATAAGAACACATGGTAAATTTCACGCCGCCCACCGACAGTTGGATTATGTCGGAAAATGCGCTTTTGTGCATGGCCATACCTGGCGTGGCACCTTTGTAGTTCGCGCCGAGCGTTTTCCGCGATTGCAACCCTTGGATATGTCCGTCGATTTTGGCGCCCTCAAGGATATCTTCAAGTTTCTTGACCACAAGATGCTTATTGCCGTTCGCGATCAGACCTTTCTCGATTCAGATCTATTTGAACCAGAGGGGGTTGTCGTCATGCCGGGAGAGAATCCGAGTGTCGAAAATGTGGCCGAATACTGTCTCGGCAAGGCGGTCGATATTTTACAGGAATTGTTTCACGGCCGCGATGTCGAATACCATATTGAAGTCACGATCCAAGAGACCGACAACAACTTCTTCATAGCCGAACGCCAAATAAAGATCTGATCCGATGATTGTTATGTTATTCGTCGCCATCGGGGTATTGCTCGCGGGGTGTAGCGCCCCGAATCGCAAGAACCCGAATGATCCGAGGGGGGGCAGTGATGGGACCAATGACAATATCCAGCTCGTCGCGCATTTGCCCGAAGGGGGGACCGGCCGGGTCTCCGATGTTTTATGGGAGATACGTTATGAGGTCAGTGGAGCGGGGCTGAAACCGATCGTGGGGATCTTGCCCCTCATAGGGCGTAGCGCTCGGGCCATTGTCAAACCGGTGCCTCTTGGTGCGGGCCGTTTATTCAAGGTGACCGCGTTGGATCCCACTGAGGTCGTGACCTTCACCGCTGAGGATACAATCTTGGTGGGCTTGGACACGCCGGAGGTCGTAGAGTTGCAATTGACTCGCCTCAATGGCAGCTTGGAACTGACTTCAGATCTCCCACCCGAAGTGGTTGAGTTGGAAGTGGGCATTGATTCAAGGGGGGACACTCTCTTGCGCTACTTCCCGGTCACTGGGCCTTTGACTGAACGTATTAACGGCATTCCAACCGGCGGGGATGTCGGAGTTGCCTTGCGCGCTTATGACGCCGATGGGCAAATTCTGCTGCAGCAGCAGCTTAAAACAGATATCCGCGACGATCTTGTCGCGCGGATATTCGTAGAGGTTGTTGGTGGTTTTCTAGGAATCATCGCCCATTTTCCCGAATATATCCCTGTCGTGGAGATCGATCGTTTCTCCGATGATGTCGCCACTTTCTTTCGCCGTTCGGATAATCCCGATTTGCCGGCCATTAACGAGCCTATCGATTTCGACCAGCCACGCTTCCGGTCCATGGCCTTTGGTCCGAATGGCGAAACGGTCTGGTTTTACAATTTTGACACGCGGCCAAAAGAACCGGCGATCGTCTATTTTCTGGTGGACCGCAGGGACAACCCGATCGATGGTCAATTGCCTATTTTTGCAAATATTCCAGGTGACGAGGGCTATAGCGATTTCTGTCATATTCATCATGTGCGGGTTATAGACAGCGATTATCGAGCCAATGCGCTCCATGATGTGCAGGCCGTGTTGTACACTGAATGGGAGGTTATTCCGACCGAGCAGGTCATGCAAGCGGTGATGGTGCCCGACGGATCGAAGGCCAAGCTTCGTTTCGATCCAGCCATCCCGAGCGAGCTTTTAGACGGCTGGTATGACGGAAAAATAGTCAAATACATGCTTTTTGAGCATCCGGCCAGCATCGCGACGGTAGACTTTAGTAGCGGTGAGATCAATACACCGCAAATGTATGCATTTTTTGCCAATAACCGCGATGAGAAGGACGGTTTTGAGATTAATGTCGAAACCGGATCTACGCATAATGTGGTGACCCGGTTGCCGGGAGAAGAGGGCTATTCGCCCTTGTGGGTACTGCAGGTCTTCACACTTCCCGCCTTTGACCGGCTACAAGACCTTGCTTCCGCCTTGGACCAATCCAAAAACGAAGAGAATAAGTTGGATCTTGGGCAATTGCTGTACTTCAATGCGCCCATTGTCCGGGTTGGTGAACTTGAGGTTGAGGATGACGACTAGAAAAATAGAGCATGTAGTGGTTTTAGGTGCGGGTGTAATGGGGGCTCAGATCGCCGCTTTGCTCGCGGGGGTGGGGCGGACTGTCCGGCTCCTCGATATGCCCTCAGCTGGCGGGGCGGCTGAGCGTGCGAGTTTGGGTTTGCAACATGCCTTAGCCGCAAGGCCCCATGCGTTTTATCTGCCCGAGATGGCTGAACACGTTATGGTGGGCACATTCAACGATCTGGAGTGTATACGCGAAGCCGACTGGGTCATTGAAGCGGTGCTTGAAGAAGCCGGTGCGAAGAAGAATCTTTTGGCGCAGATCGAACCGTATATCCACGACGGCCTGATGATCAGCAGCAATACATCAGGGTTGTCGATTGCCGAATTGGCCTGTGATCGCACATCGGCTTTTCGCCGTTGTTTTTTCGGCGTGCATTTTTTTAACCCTCCGCGCTATATGAACCTGGTAGAGCTAATACCTAGTGTAGATACCGAGCCCGAGTTGCTTGAAGTTATGCATGACTTTTTGGAGAATGAGTTGGGCAAGGGGGTAGTGCGCGGTCGGGATACACCGAACTTTATCGGCAATCGCATGTGGATTTTCGCCGCCTGCGATATGTTGCAACGCATGCAGCGATTTGATCTGACAGTGGCTGAAGTCGATGTACTTACTGGGCCGTTGATGGGGCGTCCTAAGAGCGGCACCTTGAGAGTCTGTGATATCGTAGGTTTGGATACAGTCGCGCATGTAGCACATACGAGTTATACGGGGCTTCAGCAGGATCCTTGGCGAGATGAATTTCTCCTGCCAGCCTTTTATGGGCGGATGTTGCAGGAGGAATTGTTGGGAGCGAAGGTTAATGCCGGTTTTTACCGCAAGGGAGAAGTTGGTATAGAAGCTATTGATATAGGTAGCTTGGTCTACCAACCGATTCAGCAGGTCAACCTCGGTCCTTTGCAGGAGGTGTTGCGGGAACGTTCGGCTGCCCAGCGGTTGCAAATGCTTTGGCAAGATACGAGTCCCCAGGGGCATCACGCTCGCCAGCATTTGCTTGCAGTGCTGGCTTATGCGGCTGAAAATGCCGCGGAGATGGCGGGTGATATCGTCGCGGTCGACCAGGCCATGCGCTGGGGATTTAATTGGGATTTAGGGCCCTTTGAGATATGGGATCTCATCGGTGTCGGTGAGATTGCCCAAGAGCTGGAAAAAGAGCAACAGGCTGTGCCAGATTTCGTCGGCAAAGTTCTCGGAAGTCGCAAGCCAAAGTTTTACAACGAAGTGGCAGGAGCCGGGACCTCCTTTTCGCCAGTCAGCTTTCAACTAGAACCTTGGCAACCATTGCTCGGGGACGAGGTAAAACTTGATCCTGAACGCGCGTCCTGGTCAAATGGTGGAGCCTACCTCGTTGAATTGCAAGAGGGGCTCGGCGCGTTGGTTTTTTCTGGTAAGATGAATGCCTTAGGGCCAGCAAGCCTCGAAGCGGTGCACCATGCTGTCGAATCTGCTCCCTATACTGGTTTGGTATTATGTGGTGCTGGGGGAGTGTTTTCCGTCGGTGCGGATTTAAAACATATGGCAGGCTTAGTTGATGCCGAGGATTGGTCGGCGCTGGAAGCCTTTGTCGGTGCTTTTCAAATGGCTGTTCAGGCATTGCGGCGCGCACCTTTTCCCGTAGTAGCTGCCGTTCAGGGGTTAGCTTTGGGGGGAGGATGCGAGTTTTCCCTGGCGACGGACGCCCGGGTCGCTGCGGCGGAGTTGCGCATGGGGTTGGTTGAAACCAAGGTTGGACTAATACCAGGCAGTGGGGGGTGTATGGAAATGGCGAGGAGGGGGAGCGACGATATATTGCCGGCGTTTAATACGGTCTTTACCGGTGGCTTCAGCAGCAGTGCCTTCCAGGCTCGCGCATGGCGGATGCTCGATGCTGAGGATGAGATCGTCCATGGGCAAGGCCAGCTTTTGCCTCGGGCGGTGTCTAAGTTGCAAGAATTACTCTTTAGTAACTATGTGCCTTCAGATAGTCATACGGTGCGCGTTGCCGGGGATGATGGGCTCGCGCTCTTACAGCAGGCCATAGAAGAGCGCCTCAAAGCAGGATTGATTGGTGAACACGACGCTGTGGTGGGGCGGGCCTTGGCACGGGTTATGGTTGGCGGGGTTGGAGCAGCCCGCGCGATGGAAGAACAGGCTATGCTTGATTTGGAACGCGAGGTTTTTATGGAACTCTGTGCTACCGAGATGACTAGGGCACGTATCGAGCATATGCTGAAAACAGGAAAACCGCTGAGAAACTAAAAGGATGTTTTATGGGATTGCGTAGCGCCGGTGAATTTATAGAGGGATTGCGCGATGGGCGCGCAGTCTATTATCGCGGTGAGAAGGTGGATGATGTAACCACACACCACGATCTCGGCATTGGAGTCGAGCACGTCGCCTTGGATTTTGAACTGGCAGAAGACCAAGAGCACCGCGAACTTATGACCTGGATGGATTTGGGCGGGGGCGAGCGGGCAAGTCGCTACTTCAAGATTCCGACGGATACCTCTGATTTGCTCAATCGGCGTGAAATGATCGAACGATCGACGCGTCTTGGCGGCAGTGTGGTGTTATTGATCAAGGAGATCGGCACTGACGCGCTATTCGCTCTAGATGTGGTTACAGGCCATCTGGACAAACATGCTGGAGGACAGTACAATCTGCGCGTAAAAGCGTTTCTCGAGCAATGCAAGAAGAAGGATCTCAGTCTCGCGGTTGCCCAGACCGATGTCAAAGGCGACCGCAGCCTGTTGCCCTCGCAGCAGGATCACCCCGATTATTATGTCCGCATCGTCGAAGAGCGGACTGATGGCATTGTCGTGCGGGGAGCCAAAGCACACACGACATGTGCTCCCTATGTAGATGAACTCATTGTCCTGCCTACACGCGCGGTCAAAGAGGAAGACTCGGCCTATGCCGTATCCTTCGCGGTGCCGCTAAATGCCCCCGGGCTCAAGCTCATTGCCAGTCCATTTGGTTCACCTCCGGTCAGCGAGTTCCATCACCCGGTCAGTTCCTCACACCGGATGATTGATACGCTGACTATTTTCGACGATGTCTTCATCCCGAACGAGCGCGTGTTCCTTAAAGGGGAGTGGCAGTACGCGGGACCGTTGGCTAATACTTTTGTCGAATTTCACCGTTTTACCGCGGCTTCCTATAAACCGCCTTTGTGCGATCTTTTTATCGGTGCCGCGGCGCTGCTGGCCGAATACAATGGCATCGCTAAAGCCAGTCATGTGCGCGAAAAGATCACCAAGCTCATTACTTATACCGAAACTGTGCGCGGGCTTACTTTGGCTGCTGCGCACGATTGCCGCATTAATGATAATGGCACGGCGGTGCCCAATATTATCCTCACGAACTTGGCGAAATTTCATTTTGCTAACAACTACCACCAGGCCGTCTCCTGGGTCCAGGATATCGCCGGCGGATTGGTGGTCACCGGACCTTCGGAAGAGGATATGGCGAATCCTGAGACCAAGGGCTATATCGAAAAATATCTCGGCGGTGGCGGCGGAGTATCCGCTGAAAACCGGCTCAAGGCGATCAACTTGGTGCGAGATCTAACGGCTTCGACATTCGGGGGCTACAACGAGTTGTTGGCCATCCACGCCGAGGGTTCGTTGGAGACCCAGAAGATCACCATCTTACGGGACTACGATGTCGACCGCTGTCTCAAGCTGGCCAAGGAGGCTATCGGAGTCGAATAGATAGATCTTAAGTTTGAGCTTCATGCAACTACCCGCTCGTGAATGAATGGTAGCCATGGTTGATCTACAAGAGAGTTTTGCGTTAATCGCCGCGCGCCTCAATGAGGAGGCGCGCAAGGCCATGTTTGACCTGTTGTCTGGTGAGTTGCGCGAGCGGGTTGAAGATTTGGCTCGGCATGCTGATCCGATGGGCGAGAAGCTGGCGCCGTATCAACAGCGGTTGGTGTTGGGCTTTGAACCTCCGGTTAAAGTTGAGGACAAAAATGTGGTGGGTGAAACGGTTGAAGACGCCAGTCTAGCCGGCTTCATTGCTGAAGATGCGAGGGATGAGTCCGATCCCCTAGAAGAACTCCCCAAACAGAATGCGGTATCTCCTAGCGATCTTGGTCTCGTTGCCGTATTGGGGATGCTTTGTGCGGCCGGCCCCAAGCATGTCGCAGCGGATCTCCTAGTGCACCTGCCGCTCCATTTGCAGGGACCGCTTATTGTAAAAATGCTCAAGACCTCCCCATTAAGTGCGACCTCTGCTCTGGATGCGGAACTACGGGAAGTGGTTGAGGTCCTGAGGGAGGTGATGCCCAATCGTGAAGAGTGGGGTATTGAACCTGTCTGTCAAATGCTGCGTTCACTCGATTCAACACGTCAGGTCCGTCGTTTATTGACTACGGTCGATGAGACCGATCACGAGTCAGTGGTCGTCCTGCAAAACTACTTATTCAACTTTGAAGATCTATTATGCCTATCCAGCCGAGACCAACAAGCACTTTTGGTGCAAGTTGACAATCAAATGTTGGGGCAGGCTTTGCTGAGGACTGAAGAGAGGGTGCATCGGGGGTTGCTCGCCAATGTCTCGGTCCGCCGGCGAAGCCTGCTCGGGGAGGAGGAAGAGCGGTGGGCGGAATCGACGAGCCAGGAAATAGAAATTGCACAGCAGGGCATGCTGGCCACGGTTCGCCGTCTATACGAACAAGGTAAGATTACGACGTATTTAGGTTCGGTAAGTCGTAAGGGCTTGGAAGAATTTCAATTCGAAGAGGATATGGAAGACAAAGATGGGGAGGGAGAGGGGGGGGAAGTAGAGGCGAAGAAACACATAAATATCAGGGAATTATTGATCGGTGGGCTCGTATTGCTGGTGGCTAGTATTGTGGTTTGGGAAGTGGTGAGTTGGGTGGCTATTGGCGGCGGCCAAAATACTGTGGCGGGTAAACGAGTTGCAAGCCGGGAGGGCATAATCGCAAGCCCAACAAAGGGTGTCGGTGTTGTTGGGGATGTTTCTCTAGGCAAAAATTTTCCAGAAAGGTTCGGAAAGAGCGTGCCGATGCAGGCAGTGGTCCAAGTGCCTGGATTGGCACGAGTTGAGGCGTTGCAAGCGACGGAGTTGGAAGAGCTTGAAGAAGATGAGGGCGGTCTCACAATGCGCGTGGGGAAGATGCGGACGATGGTGCTCGACGAAGATTTTGTAATTCGCACCCCTATAGTGCTGATTAAAGGGGTGCTACGGGGGACGGTATTTGATACCCGTGTTGTGCTTGATGCTGGCACGACGGTTGAGGTAGTGCGCGGGGCGGTGGACGTTCAATCGCTATTGCAGGATGGAAAATTATGGCGAGTCGATCGGGGTAGTCTTGGAGTTTTCGATACTCGGGGTAATGGCCGTATAGATAAAATAAAATAAGAAAAGATCTAAGCTCTTGCGAAAAAAATTAGTTGAAATATATTAGGCTATAGTTAGGTACTAACCCAATCACAATACGGCCCACTTCCCTGGACTTGACTTGTGTTCGGATGCAACCCCCTCCCCCCCGCATTCGAAAACTCCCTGTTTGAATAATTTAATATTCAGGTACTATCATAGCTTAATGCAGCCAAGCGTCCCCACACTGGCTCATGAGCAACAGGAGGGGCATAGTTATGACTACCTTGCAGACCGATTCTCTCGTAGACCAGTACTTCCATGAGATCGAAAACTCTGTTGGGCTATCGTCAGAAGCAGAAGTAGCCATTGCCAAACAAATAAAAGAGGGGGACGAGGACGCATTATCCGATCTAGTCAAAGCGAACCTTCGCTTTGTCGTCAGCGTAGCAAAGCAGTATCAGAATCTGGGTTTGCCGCTTTCGGATTTGATCAATGAAGGTAATCTCGGGTTGATCATCGCGGCGAAGCGTTTTGACGGCACCAAGGGGTTTAAGTTCATTTCCTATGCCGTGTGGTGGATTCGTCAATCGATCTTGCAGGCTTTGGCCGAGCAGTCGCGCATAGTTCGGTTGCCGCTAAACCGCATCGGCGAATTGACCCGGGTCAACAAAGTCTCCAATAAGCTCGAGCAAAGGCTTGGCCGCCCGCCGGAGGCGGAAGAGATCGCTGAAGAGCTTGAGGTCGAGCCCGGTGATATGGATCTGTTGTTGCGTTTGGCGCAGAGACCGGTATCGTTGGAGACTCCCTGCGACGATTCGGAGCCGGATCGCTGTTATGGTGATCTTATTCCCGACGACAGCCTGCCCTCAAGCGATGAGATTCTTTCGAGTGACGAACTCAAGGCCGAGATTGGCAGCGCGATGCATGCGCTGACCGAGGGCGAAGGGCGGGTGTTAAAGATGTATTATGGCTTAGATGGCCATGAGCCGATGACCTTGGAGGAGATTGGGGCCTATGTCGGCCGGACCCGAGAGCGGGTGCGACAGATCAAGGAAAAAGCCCTGCAGAAACTGCGCCATCCGGCGCGCAGCGACTCCCTCAAAGAATACTACGCCGATTGAAGTCGATGGCTTGACAGATATTGGTGGCCAGATTATTTTTTTTAGGTCGTTTACGGCTGATTTAGATTTTGTTCCGGAGTAGCTCAGCTGGCAGAGCGGGTGACTGTTAATCACTTGGTCGTAGGTTCGAGTCCTACCTCCGGAGCCATCTTGTGATGCGGCGCAACTTCTTCTTTAGTAAGGGGTTGCGCCGTTTCGTGTTCTGCCCCAACTGCCTTCCTATACACATCTGATACCCAGTTTCGACTCAAGACGGCATTGCCGACACTCTTGACCGCTGCGGATAGGCGTTCGTCTCTCGTCCGTCCATAGACATTCATCGTGAGGTCGAGTGTTGAATGCCGGGCTAATTCCTGCACTTCCTTTGGGGTTGCCAGGCCCGACTCCAACACCAAGTTGATATATGCAGTGCGGCAGGCGTGGAAGTCGAGTTTACCGTTTGGGTTGTTCTTTGGAACCCCAGCCGCTTCAAGGTCGCTGTCCAGCGTGCGGGCAGGACAAAGTCCTTCCGGCCGAAACACAATTTCCTCCAAATATTTTTGTATAACCAATTTCATTCAATTATTTTAATTGATATAGGTGGGGGCGCCCGATTCGTAATGCTACTGCAGCTTTTTCGGTGTACACGGCAACTGCCGCATTGCCTCTCCATTGGTAATCATCCGATTGCATTTTATACTTTTCGACGAGTGATGCCCTCACTTTCGCCATATGGTGGCACCGGCCCGAAAGTTGAATCCGGGATATTTGCAATGCCATCGCGGCGGAGCGCCAGGGTTTCTCTTCTCTTCGTATTGCGCGGTCTTGCCCTCTACCAACCATTTGCGGCGTCTACTAAGTAGTCATGTAATGGACGCTGACGGCGTAACGTGGACCTAGTGCGATTCGTCCAGCTTTTTCGGATAGATGCCCGGCTTCTGCCAACTTGTTGAGGTGGCACCGCACCATAATTGTTTGAGGCAGCCCCATTGGCGTCTGGATGTCGCGGATCGACGGTGTGGCACCGGTCTCTTTGACTACCTTGAGATGTACTTTTAACGATCTTTCGAACTGGTAGCATAATCTGGCCGTTAACAATGAAATTTTAAGGTTACCGGAGATAGAGCTATATGGACAATTCCTCCATGATCCAAAAGCTTAAAGCATGAGTATTGCCGGTAGAAACAATATTGAGCGTGTGTTCTTAGGCTTTGAGATTCCGGCGCTTGAGCGTGTTGCAACGCTTCTCGTAGATCGATTTCGCCGTGAACATCTGCTGGATATGCGCGAGGCTATCGTCGTCATGCCGGGCCGTAGGGCTATTCGCCGGCTGCGTGAGATTCTTGCCGCACGCGCAGCAGATGCCCAATTGATGCTCGCTCTGCCCGAGATTCGGACGATTGGTACGTTGCCGGAAGACTTATATGTTGCCGAGCGTCCGTTCGCTTCCGAATTGGTACAGCAACTGACCTGGGCACAAGTGCTGCGCGAGGCCGACAATGTGGACAGGAGTGCTGTGGTTCCGCTGCCGCCGTCTGATGACGATTCCTCTGCTTCGGCCTGGCTCGACCTGGGTAATTTGCTTCGGCGATATCAGTTGGAGCTTGCCGCTGACGGACTTACGTTTGCAGACGTTGAGCGTTTGGGGCAGGAGATGGATGATTTCACTGAACTGCCTCGCTGGGCCGCACTCGCTCGTTTTCAGCAGGACTACCTTCAGCTTCTGACTAAATTGCAACTGGAGGACGTCCAGTATGCCCGGCTCCAGGCGATCGCCCGACGCAAATGTCGCACAGATGCTCATCTGGTGCTGGTTGGCATTGCTGATATTGGCACGGCTCTCCGCCAGATGCTGAGCTGTGTGGCAGAACAGGGGGCTACACGGATCACGGCGTTGATTTTTGCTCCTGATAGCTGGGCGGATTGTTTCGATCGATTCGGCGGTTTGCTTACCGAGATCTGGCAGAAGTTGCCCATCGACCTGGATGAGGAGCAACTAGAGATGGTCGAGGGACCGGACGAACAGTGTGGTGCAGTACTACAAAGACTTGCGAGTTGGAGTGGCGACCTTAGACCAGACGAGATCGCCGTGGGTATGCCTGATGAGAGACTTGTTTCAAGGCTGCAGCGTTATCTCGACCAGGCTGACGTATCGAGTCGCTGGGCGACTGGTCGCCAGTTGGACGAAACTGGTCCCTGCCGATTGTTAGCAGCGGTAGCAGGGTTTGTGCAGGGAGGACGACGCGAGGATCTGGCGGCGCTTTTGCGCCATCCAGATCTGTTTGCCTGGCTTGAGCGACGCTTCCGTGGTTCAGAGGCCAGTGGGGCATTACCAGATTGGCTTACCCTACTGGACACCTATCATCAGAATCATCTGCAGGCTCGTTACGTTGGGAACTGGCTTGGACGCCACTCCGAGTGGCAAGGACTCGGCTGGGTGCATCAGGAGTTGTTAGTACTCGTGGCACCATTAGATTCCGGTCCACGTCCTTTAAGTGCGTGGACTGAGCCACTGCTCGAACTGTTGCGCTCCATCTATACGTCTCACGATTACGATTCTAATGATCCTTTCCTGGTGGGAGCTTGCGATCAACTGGTTGATACACTGCGCCAGCACGCCACGGTTCCTGAAGAGCTGTTGCCCTCCGTGACGGCGCCCGAGGCGATTACTTTAGTCTTGAACGCCTGCCGGGGAAAGGGCATCCCACCACCTGCCGATCCGGACGCTGTTGAACTACTGGGTTGGTTGGAACTGTTGCTGGATGATGGTCCGGGCCTGATTGTGACTAATTTTAACGATGGCTATGTGCCCTCCTCGTCCAACGAGGATCTGTTTTTGCCGAACCGTCTCAGAACGCTACTCGGATTGGAGGACAACGCGCGGCGCTATGCTCGAGATGCTTACCTACTGAGTGCCCTCAGCGCATCGCGTCAGAAACTTCGATTAGTGGTCGCGCGGAGGGATCAGGAGGGCACGCCGCTACCGCCTAGTCGCCTGCTCTTTGCCTGCGATGACAAGACAGCGGTCGATCGCTGCCTACGACTCTACCCCGAAGAGCGAAGCGAGTTATCCTCTCCTACCGCCGCTTCCTGTCCGGCCACCCGATTTCAGGTACGGAAGGGATTTGCCATTCCACAGCCACAGCGGATGGCTAAGGGAGTTACCAAACTATCGGTGACGGCGTTTCGTGCTTATCTGGCTTGTCCGTATCGCTTTTACCTGGCGCACGTATTGCGTCTGGCACCCTTAGATGATCGTGCTGACGAGTTGGACGGTGCGTCATTCGGTACGCTGATCCACCAGGTTCTGCAGGATTTCGGTTGTTCCGATTGCCGGACATCCACACAAGTGGCAGAGATCCGGGACTTCCTTCGGAGTTCCTTAGATCAGTGCGCCAAGAAGCAGTTCGGTAACCATTCGTTGCCTCCAGTTCTCGTGCAGCTGATTCAACTTCAATCGCGCCTGGATCGCTTCGCAGAAATACAGGCCGTCTGGGCGGCAGACGGTTGGCGCATTGAACACACGGAGATAGCCGGCAAGGGTGAACTGATCGTAGATGGTCAGCCATTTGAGATCGGTGGTCGGATCGACCGCGTCGATGTAAATGAGAGGACGGGGCAATGGGCAGTTTTGGACTATAAGTCGTCCGATACGGCAACGATTCCCGACAAGGAGCATCGCAAAGGAGAAGATTGGATCGATCTGCAATTGCCCCTCTATCGTCACTTGGTGCGTAAGCTCGATCTGGGTAATGACGTGCTCTTTGGTTTCGTTAATCTACCCGGAGATCCCGACAAGACAGCGTTCGAGCTGGCTGACTGGGGAGTGAACAATTTTGCTACCGCTGATGAAACGGCAGCGCACGTGGTACGCGGCATCCGCCAGCAACAATTCTGGCCACCAACCGAACCGCCGCCTGTCTACAGCGATTGGCTCGCGGCGATTTGTCAGGATGGCGTATTTGAGCGCTGGCCACATGAAGATGAGGAAGATTCGCCATGACGAACGTTCAGTCGTCATCCGATGCACAGGGATTACTCATCCGAGCCTCGGCGGGAACAGGAAAGACATTTCGGCTTACCAACCGCTATCTTAAGTTGCTGATTGACGGCGTCGAACCACATGATATCCTCGCTGTGACATTTACCCGCAAAGCCGCCGGAGAGATCTTCGAGAGGGTGCTCAAGCGGTTGGCTGAGGCGGCTGTGGACGAGAAGGCTTGCCAGGATTTGGCTACTTCCCTCGATAAGGAGCTGATTCCTGCCAAGTGCGCAGCGCTCGTGGCGCGGACAACTCGCCAGTTGCACCGCTTGCGCATCGGCACGCTGGATAGTTTCTTCGCGCGTATCGCGAGCAGTTTTAGTCTGGAGCTGGGTCTTCCGCCGGATTGGCAGATTGCCAGCGTACTGGAGGATGAGAGTCTGCGGAGAGCGGCGATTGAACAGATGTTGACAAATAAGGCTCCTGCCGATGTACAAACGCTCTTGCTGTCACTGACTAAGGACGAGGCCCGCCGCAGCATAAGCCGGCGTATCCGCGATACTGTAGAGGACCTCTATACTATCTTTCAGACTACGGAGGAAAAGGCCTGGGATTTGCCCGTAATTAGGGCACCCACCCCAGATAAGGTAGCTGTAGCCATACAGCGGCTGGCCGATGTATCGTTTTCCGATAAGCGATTTGTCAATGCTCGGGATGGCGACGTGAAAAGAGCATTAGCAGGCGACTGGCGTGAATTTGTTGGTGCCGGGATCGCCGCAAAGGTGCTGGCTCAGGAGACGACTTACTACAAAAAAGAGATTCCGAGCGATGTGATGGCAGACTATGAGCTTCTGCTCTCACAGGCCCGCGCGGTCCTGGTCGGTGAGTTGGCCCAGCGAACCAAAGGGACTTACACCTTGTTAGCTCAGTTTGACCATGCATATCAGGCGGTAAAGAAACAGTTTCGTTGGCTCAGATTTGAAGATGTGACACGGAGTGTAAGGGATCTCGAACAGTTTGGGGGTGTGGACCGTGTCGCTTTCCGCCTCGATGCCCCGATTAATCACCTCCTCCTGGATGAGTTTCAGGATACGTCGCCGGATCAGTGGGAGGTGTTACGTCCCTTCGCTGAGTGGACCATGGAGGCAAATAAAGCTCGGTCCTTCTTTTGCGTCGGTGACGTCAAACAGGCAATCTACGGCTGGCGGGGTGGCGAAGCGGAACTCTTCGACGCTATCGACCAGGAGCTGGATGGGGTCGTCTCCGAGTCCATGGACCAAACATATCGGTCTGCACCGGATGTAATCGCTACGGTCAATCAGGTCTTCGCTGGTGCATCTAGACATCCGAATCTCGATCGCGCTGAGAGTGCCGTAGCGGATTGGTGCCGCCGCTACCGGGCCCAGGAAAGTAAACGACCCAACTTGGCCGGCTTCGCGTCGCTTTTGACGGCCCCGCTGGCCGGCGAAGGTGAGAAACAAGGGGAGGTGACTGCTAGGTGTGCTGCCGAACAAGTGGCCGCATTGAGCCGACAAGCACCGCAACATAGCATTGGTGTATTGGTGCGGACTAATAGGGCTCTAGCCCAGATGATTTTTCTGTTGCGGCAGTTAGATGTTCCAGCAAGCGAAGAGGGGGGTAGTGCGCTGACAGATGCGGCCTCTGTCCATCTGATGCTTTCGGCTATGCGTCTGGCCGACCACCCCGGAGATACGGTAGCACGATACCATTTGGCCCACTCGCCGATAGCTGAGGTGCTGGGCCTGAAAGATGCCAACGGCGGGGTGCGCGCTGTGTATGTAGCCCAGTCCATTCGTAAGCAACTGGTATGCGATGGTTACGGTACCGTGGTCCGCCGCTGGTCGGATGTCCTGGCGCCCTATTGCACCCGGCACGAGGAAAGTCGCCTACAGCAGTTGGTCGGCTTAGCCTATGACTACGAGGGCAAGGCCACGCTGCGCACGGATGATTTTATCGACTTTATTGGAGACCAGAAAGTCAGTGATCCGAGTGAGGTTTGTGTGCGCGTGATGACCATCCACCAGTCCAAAGGCCTTGAGTTCGATATGGTGGTGCTGCCTGAACTCGATGTGTCACTTACCGGCTCGACCACACCTGCGTTCGTCACGAAGCGTCCCACGCCGGCTGCACCGGTCGAGCTGGTCTGCCGCTACGCCAATGACAAAGTGCAACAGGTGCTGCCTGAGGTTTTACAGGCGATGTTTTCGGCCACCACTGGACGGACGGTGCAGGAATCCCTGAGTATATTATATGTTGCTCTTACACGTCCCAAGCACGCCCTGCACATAATCATTGCCCCAGCAAAAAATGCGGAGAAAGAGAAAAAGATCCCGGCCACTATGGCAGGCTTATTGCGTGTCGCGCTGGCGGAAGGCGAACTGGCACTGCCATCAACAGTCCTGTTTAAACGTGGCGAACCGGACTGGGCTGCAGCAGCAACATTTGCCGAGGGGATGCCGCTAATGCCAGAGCGGATGCAGATCGTGCGCCCGGTCTGGCCAGCGGTCAAGGGCGGTAGTGGTCGTCGCCGGAATCTGGAACATATCGCTCCTTCGAGCCTTGAAGGTGGTGTGGGCCGGGGCGTTGGCGATGTGTTGCGATCTGAACCATCGGCATCGCTCTTACGCGGTAGCATCTTCCACGCCTGGTTCGGACTGATCCATTGGCTGGAGGACGGACCGCCTACCGTTGGGCAACTGGATGCAGTTACCGCAAAATTCCTTCACCAACCAGAGTTCGCAGCGCTCGACCTGGCCGCCCTGCTGACCGAGTTTCGAGATTTGCTCGAGTACCCATTTGTCGACGGTTTGCTGCGCGAGGCTACTTACCGCGATCCAGTGGGGAGCCCACTCTTGAGCCAGATCCCTTCCACGGCTGATCTAGCAAATTTACGACTGGAAGTGCACAACGAGTTTCCGTTTGCAGTGCGAGATGAACGTGGTCTGATCAACGGGAGCATTGACCGTCTCATACTTATCCTGGATAGCGAGAGGGTGATTGCTGCTGAAGTGCTTGATTACAAGACGGATACCTGGGCGATCAATTCCCCCGAGGTCGAGGGAGAGAAGGTGGATTTCTACCGAGCTCAGATCGATGCTTATCGCAGAGTTGTGACGATAATGACTGGACTCGAGGCTGAACAGATCGCATGCCGTCTATTATTTGTGTGTCAGGGAAAGGTGGTGGTGGTGTGATCTTCGCCCCCCCGAAAAATCGACAGATTTAAGCGGCCATATTTCTGCCCCGTAGTTCATACGCGACCGGCGATAGAGAGCCTTATGTGCAATGGGTTCTCTATCAATTGTAAAATAGCTCAATATACTCGAATAGGCCGGTGTGGACGTCGGCGTATCCATATCAGGTATGGTGATGAATGAACTCGATTTTGAGCAGATGGAAAAACGATTCACCCACGGCATTATCCCAACAATTGGATTTTCGACTCATTGTCTGGACAAAGCCTTAGCGCTGGAGTTATTGACAAAAGCCGGTGCAGGCATAATGGACGCCTCGATCGGAGTGGATCATCAAGCACCGATTCGGTTGCCGGTGCTGCCTGCCCGGTCTCGCCGTCAGGCGCAGAAAATATCTGGAGAAACTCTTATAAGCCTTGACCACTACGGCCGCAAACTTTTTCTTATCTGTCATTCATGCGCAAGAAATGGCCTTTGTAAGTTCCTATAAGTAGAGAGATTAGGAGATGGACGACGCGATACGCGCCGCGTTCGCACGACAAGGCTACATCGTCGTGCCCGACGTGCTCAATCAACAGCAGCTGAACGAGCTCAATCAAGTGTACGACCAGTATGTCCTTGAGCGGGAGGAGACTCTGTCCACGGCCAGCACCGACAAACAGAGCCGCTTCTACATCGGCGGGCGCGACAAGAACGTGACAACTGACCGGCACGGCAACACCTACATGGGCAGAAGGTTCTGGAGCAAGGCCTACATGGACCTGATCGACAACGAGACCATGCTGCCCATCATGGAAGAGATTCTCGGCGACCCGTCGTGGGGCCATGCCCCAGCACA
>Ga0315339_1000867_pt1 | contig 31692 bp, 24 predicted proteins | sample ASW17metaG_FD_204514 | JGI IMG/M metagenome (GOLD analysis project Ga0315339, IMG submission 204514) | Ammonia-oxidizing marine archaeal communities from Pacific Ocean, United States - ASW #17 | ecosystem: Environmental > Aquatic > Marine > Oceanic | place: USA: California | collected 2016-12-05 | reverse complement strand
GAACCATTGGTGAATTTCCAAACATCACTGCGGCTATGGAACGCGCCGGGTGGGATGAGCCAAAAATCCGAAAGATCATGGGTGAAAACTGGCTGCGTGTTCTTGCGGACGCTTGGGGTGAAGATTCCTCTTGAATGCCGAGCATTCCCGATGCTGGAGATTGCTTTAGTTTATTGACCTCGCGCGAATTTGACTGGAAGTGACTCAATATTTGGGGAAAGGTGAAAAGAGCCTGCGGCTTCGATGGTGAATTTAATCAGTCGTTTGCTTCTCGATCTAAGATTAACTAAAACTAAAAGCGATCAATGCGAAACGGACTTAAATTCATCGACGGCACGACACCTCTCACTATTTCGTCAATAACTTTACCAGTTTGTGAAGCGCCGACTAGTCCTTGATGTCCATGCCCAAACGCAAAGAAAATATCGGGGTGTTTTCCAGATTCTCCAATGATTGGTAAGCTATCTGGCAGGCAGGGCCTATGGCCCATCCACTGCGAGTGGTGTTCGCTATTCAACCCGTTAAGAATTGTGTGGCAAGACTTGATCATTTTGTCGACTCGCTCGTAATTTGGCGGGTTGTCTAATCCTGCAATCTCGACGGTACCTGCTATTCTTAATCCCATGCTCATCGGCGTAATCGCGAATTTGTAGTCAACCGGAAAACACATATGTTTTAGAGAGATGTTCGAGTTTTCAATTGTCGCGTGGTATCCCCTGTGAGACTCAAGAGGAACAGATAAACCTAGCCTTTCACATAAGGTCTTTGACCAAATGCCTGCGGCAATCACAACTCTTCGGGTATTAAGCGTACCAGTCGACGTTGAGAGCCCGCTGACACCATCAGCGTCAAACATAAAATCTAATACATCAGCTTTCACTAGAACGCCGCCTTTGTTGACGAACATTTTGACTAGACCACTTGCTAACCCAAAAGGGTCCGTACAGTGGCCGTTATCCGGCATCAAATATCCCGCTTCAAAAATTGGTGTAATGGCCGGCTCAATTTCTCGTATTTCATTGGAATTTAGAAACTCTATAGATGCGCCACTTTTGGACCGCAGTTCGTGAGTAAGAGTATCCTTCTCCATGTCTCGTCGATTGCGATAAAGAAATAACTGGCCGGATCGGTGAAAAAGTTGTGTGAGTGCTGCATCTTCGAGAAGTGGCTGATAGGCGTCAAACGTAGGGCTATTGAGAGCATCTAAAGCTTTTGAAATTTGCCTAACTCGCGAGGTGCGGCTCTGAAGAGCAAATCGAGCCAGCCAGGGTAGTGCCTTTGGAAGATAGCGACCTTTAATGACTAGCGGAGCGTTGTCGTCCAACAGCCAGCGAGGAATTTGTTTCCATATGCCGGGCATTCCCAGCGGTGTCACTGAACCAGGGCTAATTCCGCCGGCGTTCCCGAAAGAGGTCTGCATTGCGGGTTCTTCCCGGTCGACGAGAGTTACTTGAAAGCCGGATTTTTGTAGGTAACAGGCACAGCAAATCCCAACGATGCCAGCACCGAGAACCGTTATTTCTTGGTCACTAGATTTAGACATGATTTACGTTGTCTTAAATTATGTAGTCAAAGATTTTGTTGTAAGGTCTCACTATCTGATATACCATAATTTCTCCCAACTATTTATGACTGACAAGTTCTTTCCACCTACAAAGGAGAATGTAATGAGAAATAAGAAGAGCCTTGCCTCGGTAGTCGCCGCGCTAGCTCTGTTTATGTTTGCGATACCGAGTGTTAACGCGGGTACGCCTGTCCAAGGCGGTACAGTCGTTTATTTGTCGAGTAAGATTCCCAGTTTAAACCCTCTTCATTCAGCATATGAAGTGGGCCTGGTGACATCACAAGTCTTTGCCAGCCTTACAAGAATGGACGAGAACAATGAAATAGCTCCCTATGTAGCTGAATCCTGGGAGATTTCCAACGGCGGCAAAACCTATACCTTCCATATCGCACAGAACGCTAATTTTCATGACGGGAAACCAGTTACTTCTGAAGATCTTGCGTTTTCGTTTGACATTGTTAAGAAACACCATCGGTTCGGACCACAGATGTTCGGACCCATTACAAGTTATGAATATCCAGACGCCAAGACGCTGATCGTTCATCTTTCCGAACCACATGGTCCACTCCTCCTAGCAGCAACGACACCGCGACAGTTGCCAGTCATGCCAAAGCACGTGTATGGCTCTGCAGACGATTTTATGAAGCAAGATGCACATAAAAATCCAGTGGGTTCGGGACCATTTGTTATTGGGGCTAGAAAAACAGATGAATATGTCAGCATCGACAGAAACGAAGATCATTTTGTTGCCGGCTTGCCGTATCTAGACAAAATCATCTACCAAAACGTTCAGGATAAGACAGCAAAAAGAATTGGCCTAAGAAAAAATCAATTCCAATTAGCACGAACTGATTCGGTGATGCGGTTCAGTGATATCAAAGAATTTAAAAAGGTCGAACACCTCCAATTCACTGAATACCAGGGCATTTCTGGTGGTGCAATCGTTCTGGAATTTAATAACCGTAGAGAGCCGCTTAACAACAAAAAAGTTCGCCAGGCATTAGCTTATGCAATCAATAGGTCTCACATTTCAGATGTCTTGCACGGCGGATACACAAAACAGTCACGATCTCCATTTCCAGCAACAAACGTCTTTTTTAATAAAAAACTTCAGGGTTATTCCTTCGATCTTGAAAAAGCAAATGCGCTGCTCGATGAGGCGGGGTATGCAAAAAATAGTGATGGCGTTCGGTTTGAGTTAGGACTCATCTTTATAGCACCTCCGTTCATGCCTGACTTTAACCAGTTACCGTCTGAATATATTGCTGCAGCTTTGAAGAAGGTCGGTATTAAAGTCCGCCTAGAACCACAACAAGGCTTTGCTGGTTGGGCTAAAACAAGCGCGGCGTGGGATTTTGACATGTCAATAAACTGGCCGGGTGACAAAACAGACCCAGCCATTGGTATTAGCCGACTTTATGTTTGCGACAATATAAAGAATCAGGCGTATACAAATACCTCTGGGTATTGTGACAAAGAAGTCGATAGGATTTTTGCAGAGGCAGCTCTGGAATCAAACTATGAAAAACGGACGGCGCTCTACCACGAGGTTCAGGATATTCTGTTGGATGAGATGCCGATGCTTTGGTTATTTGATACGCCAAGTATGTTCTTCCATCACAAGGAGCTCTTTTTTCCGGCTTACGGTACAGCTGAAAACTGGGATGTCATGTACTGGATGAAAGCACAAAACTGATTAGTTGCAACGTTTCTAAGACAGAGGTGATAAATTGGGCCCATCTTGTGATGGGCCCAATTTGATTGTGGAGATGCTGTCTGCTAAACCTATTATCAAATCTTGAATTTGTTCGCCCGATTTAAGGTGGTTCGTTTAACTAATAGCAGTGTAGGTGATGAGTTGAGAGATTCACATCAGAATGCGGATCTATGCGTAATTGATGACGTTTAAATCGTAAGAGTTTTATTGAAAATGAAGACAGCGATAATCCAGCGTATCCTTTTAGGATTGTTTTTGTTGATTGCTGTTATCGTCTTAAATTTTCTTTTGCTGCAGTTAGCACCGGGGGATGTAGTTGATGCGATGTTAGCGGAAGGGGGCGGCGGTGACCCTGTCCTTGCAGCGAAACTTCGTGCCTCATACGGGCTAGACCAGCCAATTTATATACAGTTATTCAAATACCTGGGTCAGGTACTCTCTGGTGATCTCGGCTATTCATTTTATTACGATGACTCGGTATCGGCGCTAATACTAGGGCATTTGCCGACTACCTTGATGCTGACGTTATCAGCTTTGGTTCTAGCAGTAGGCATTGGAACATTATTTGGTGTCTACGCGGCGATTAAACCGAGAGGGGTTTTTAGTAACTTCGTTACGGTTTTCTCTCTGTTGGGATACGCTACACCCGTTTTCTGGCTAGGCATGATTATCTTGTTGGTATTTGCACTATACCTGCCCTTATTTCCAGCGTTTGGTATCCGCTCAATACCAGAGCCGGAGCATTTGTTTGATCGGATATTAGACTTAATCAACCACCTGGTCTTGCCCGTATTTACGCTTGCCATTCTTTATCTTGCCAATTACAGCCGCCTATCCCGTGCGTCGATGCTTGATGTCTTGGGTGCCGACTATATTCGTACCGCGAGGACAAAAGGACTGTCTGAGTTTAAAGTCATCTTCAAACATGCATTAAAAAATGCTGCTTTGCCGGTTGTGACAATGGCCGGTCTGCAGCTTGGTCATATATTTTCCGGCGCAGTGTTAGTCGAAACGGTTTTTAGTCTTCCAGGTCTTGGTCCGTTGCTATATGAGTCGATCATGCGTCGCGACTACCCTGTCATTCTTGGTGTGCTTTTTGGTGCTGCTTCGACCACTATTGTCGCCAACATCATTACCGACCTGGTGTACAAGCGGATGGACCCTCGAATTCAATCAATTACCTAATGAAAAGCAATCTTACAAATGACGCTTCTCCGTTCAGTTTTAAAGAAGTAGTCCCAGAACCAGAAATCAAGTGGCGAGAAACGCTGCGAGTATTTTGTCAAAACAGAATGGCATTATTTGGTCTTATTCTGGTCACTGTATTTATTTTTGTTGGCCTATTTGGCTCATTGATTTTTCCAGCAGACCCTTTTGAAATGGTTGCGACTCCATTAAGTGGACCCGGGGCTGGTGCGATATTGGGGTCAGACTATATGGGCCGCGATGTGTTTATAGGCATCATCTATGGCACTCGACCCACATTAGTGATTGCCACTACTGCAACTTTAGTGACGGTCTTGATTGGTATTACGCTGGGAGCGGTGGCCGGTTTTTACGGCGGGATAGTCGATAATATTTTGATGAGGATTACGGAATTTTTTCAAGTGCTACCGCCTTTGGTGTTTACGATGGTGATCGTGGCTGTATTTTCTACAGATATTGTGGTGGTAATTCTGGCAATAGCTATCACGACGTGGACTCCTGAGGCACGGTTAACACGTGCCGAGTTTTTAAAGATTAAGGAACGAGAATATGTAATGTCGGCCCGTGCTATTGGGGCACAAAATTTAAGACTAATCGCCAAGGTAATTCTTCCCAACGCTATGCCGCCTCTCATAATTGCTATAACTTTGAGGGTCGGTGTCACCATTATTTACGAAGCAGCTTTGAGCTTTTTGGGGCTGACCGACCCAGATATTATGACTTGGGGCAAGATGATTGGTTTGTCGAGAGATTTCTTTTTTGATGCGTGGTGGTCGGTAACGTTTCCAGGAGTCGCCATACTTTTAATTGTTCTGTGTATTGCATTGATTGGTGATGGTTTAAACGATGCTTTTAATCCTAAATTGCGTGGAAGGTGAATAGACCGACATGAGCGTTGTGTTGAATAACAAAGAATCTAACGTTTTAAGCGTCGAAGGCCTGACGGTCGATTTCGATGTTAAGGGAAAGTCGGTAAATATTTTGTCGGAGATAAGCTTCGATTTAAGAAGTGGTGAAACGCTAGGGATTATTGGTGAAAGCGGTTGTGGAAAAAGCATGACAGCGTTAGCACTTCTACGCATGATTCCTTCACCGCCGGGTCGTATCACCGGCGGCAAAGTTCTTTTAAATGAAGAGAATTTACTGACAGCAACAAAAAACAGAATTAATAGTATTCGCGGGAAAGAAATCTCAATGATATTCCAGGAGCCTATGTCTTCATTGAATCCGGTCTATACCGTAGGCAACCAGATTGTTGAGACGATCCGCCGGCATAAGGTCATAAGTCGCTCTGAAGCGTTAGAAGAGGCTGTTGAACTTCTTCGCATGGTTCAAATACCTGCACCCGATCGACGCATTAACGAATACCCCCATCAACTATCGGGAGGGATGCGCCAGAGAGTGATGATAGCGATGGCGTTGGCCTGTAGCCCTAAAGTCCTGATAGCGGATGAACCAACGACGGCACTGGATGTCACTGTACAGGCCCAAATATTTGATTTGCTCAAAGAGATTCAAGAGCAAAATGGGACAAGCATTATTCTTATCACCCATGATTTTAGTGCCGTGACTGAAATGGCAGACCGAGTCTTGGTTATGTATGCGGGTCACAAAATAGAAGAGGGAACACTCAGGCAGATCACCGATGAAGCTAAGCATCCTTATACCCAGGGTTTGTTGCGGTCTATGCCCGAAATTAAGTCGGATCCGAAAGAGTATCGAGAACCGTTACCTGAAATACCCGGTGCAGTACCTGATCTGATTAATCGGCAAGAGGGGTGCCCTTTCGGTCCGCGATGTTCATTCGCGATGTCCAAATGCCTGGAAATGCCGCAAAGTTACGCGTTGGGTGAAAACCGATCGGTCAAATGCTGGCTTGCTCAGCAAGAGAATGCGGCGTGAGTGGAGCTGAAAATAATACGGCTTTGCTTGAAGTCGAGAATTTGAAAGTGCAATTCAAGTTGAAGCGGGAAAACCTGTTGAGTGCGCAACCAATTTTGCATGCTGTTGATGGGATTAGTTTTATTATTAATCGAGGAAAGACTCTCGGACTCGTGGGAGAGAGTGGGTGCGGGAAATCAACGTCTGGTTTGGCATTGCTAGGCCTTGTAAAACCAAGTCATGGGAAACTCTTATTTGATGGAATAGATTTATCTTCCTTAAATCTTAAGCAAATGTTTCCAATACGCAGACGGATGCAGATTATATTTCAGGATCCCTATTCTTCTCTCAATCCCAGACAAACCGCTGGCGATATAGTGGCTGAACCACTGACTATTCATCAGGAAGGCACGCCAAGCGATCGGAAAGAACGAGTATCCGAGCTGTTTGCGCTGGTCGGATTGCGCCAAAACCAGAAGGAACTTTACCCCCACCAATTCTCTGGTGGTCAAAGGCAGAGGATTTGCATTGCCCGAGCCCTGGCATTAAACCCAGAGTTTATTGTTTGTGATGAACCGGTTTCTGCTTTAGATGTGGCTATACAAGCCCAGGTATTGAATTTACTTTGTAAGTTGCAGGACGAGCTTGACTTGACCTATTTATTTATATCCCACGACCTGGCTGTTATTCAGCACGTTTGCGATGAAATCGCTGTAATGTATTTAGGGATAATAGTAGAGAAGACAACTCGCAGGCAATTATTTAACGGGCCGCGTCATCCCTATACCAAGGCTTTGTTGTCGGCTGTACTCCAGAATGAAGAAAGCAAGAGGACAGAGCGCATTCGATTAGTGGGAGACATACCTAATCCGATTAACAAACCCACTGGTTGCCGTTTTCATACCCGATGTCGCTATGCTGAGGACGTTTGTAGGAGCGTAGAACCAGAGCTTACTGAAAAATCTCCAGGGCATTGGGAAGCCTGCCACTTTGAAACTGCATAGGTTAAAGAAGAGGATACATCAATGAGTAAGAATTCTTTTGATACGGTGCTAGAAAATGGCACAGTGTATGATGGAACAGGCAATCCTGGTTCAGTCGCTGATATTGGTATCGTTGGTGACAGGATTGAGCATATAGGTAACCTAAAAGATGCCGACAGTGCGCAGAGAATCAATGTGCAAGGTCTGGCTGTCTCGCCAGGGTTTATTGATCTACACACCCATTCCGATTTCACGCTGATTGTTGATGGCAGCGCAGAGAGTCAGGTCCACCAGGGTGTTACCACAGAGGTAATCGGGCAGTGTGGGCACAGTGTGGCACCTGTGTGTCATCATGATGACATCGCTAAAAGGGCGATTGGGTATGTAGGTGACTCCAAGGATAAACGGTGGAAGAGCTTTGCAGAGTACCTTGATACGCTGGAAGCCGAGCCATTGGGCGTCAACGTAGCGGCGTTTGTTGGCCATGGCACGATTCACCACGCTGTTATGGGTGACGACCTTCGGTTACCGGAGCCGGAAGAGGTTGACCAAATGGCGTTGCTGGTCGAGCAGTCTATAGAAGAGGGCGCTGCCGGGTTTTCGACCGGGCTAGAATACTGGCCAGGTAGCCAATCAACGCCTGATCATATTGAGCCGTTGTGTCAGGTTGCTGCGAAACACGATCGCCTTTACGCAACTCATGTGCGCAATCGAGATCGATATTACGACTTGGGTTTCGGTGAGGCGATGGCGACAGCCAGGTCGGCTGGCTGCCGGCTGCAAATCTCGCATATTCAACCTAAATATGGTGCTCCCGACTACGCTATGGAGCACACCCTGGAAATGGTTCATACAAACCGAGGCTATGGTCTCGACGTGGCATTCGATGTTATTCCCCATGACTGGAACCATACTTTGATTATGGCGATTCTGCCTAAATGGGCGTTGGAAGGTGGGGTTGAGAAGATCATCGAGCGATTGAAGGACAAGGCCTGTCGGGAACGCATTAAGAAGAATAGAAATCCAATGTGGTTGCTTGTGGCGGATCGCATTTGGGACAAGATAGTCTTACTGAATTCGATTGAAAATGTTGATCTAATTGGAGAGAAGTTCTCCGACATAGCACGAATGCGTGGCATAGATGCCTACGATTTAGTGTTTGATCTTCTGCTGGAAGAGGGTGCGGCGATGTACCAGCTCTTATGGACATCGAACTCCTTTAGTCAGGCAGACCTACAACTTTGCCTCGAACAAAACGAGTGCGCGGTGATATCTGACACTTTGGCATTGGCGCCGTATGGCCCGCTTGAGAAAAAAGTTGGTTCACTGAGTGGGTACGGCTGGACGCCAGAATTCTTAAACAAATACGTCAATGAGAAAAAAATTATTTCCATTGAGGAAGGAATTCGCCGAATGACAAGTCTCCCAGCACAACGATTGGGCGTAAAAGACCGGGGTATCCTGAAAGAAAATATGAAAGCAGATATTGTTGTATTTGATACAAGTTCCATCAGAAGTACGTGGACTGTTAAAGAGCCACGAAGTTATCCGAAAGGTATTGAGCATGTCTTTGTCAATGGTCGCCAAAGCATTTCTGCCGGAAAGCGTACGCGTGTAAACAACGGGACCGTGTTGAGGGCGCCTTTTGCCTGATTAATTAAACCAACCGCATTGACATGAAAGAGCAATTGATCAACGAGACGGAATTTGGTTTCCGTCAAGTTGATGAGCGAAGTAATGGTCCTAGAGTGACATCTCGACGGCCGGTAGGGCTTCTATCGAATGAGCAGGTGACTCGCCTGAGCGCTCGCTCAGATTTTATCCCGATGATCTATGTTCTGAGTCACTACGGCCTGATTGCCATTCTTGGATGGCTCTCTTGGACTATGTTTCCAAGTTATTGGTGTTTGTTTGCCGTTCTTGCTCAGGCAGTTGTTATTGGATTTTTGTTTTCGCCCTTACATGAGTGTGCTCATGGGTCGGCATTTAAGAGTCGTTGGATCAATGAGAGCATCCTATGGATAACGGCGTTAGTTTACGTTGTACCACCCTATTTCTTTCGATATTTCCATTTAGGACACCATCGCTACACGCAAGTTCCTGGTAAAGATCCATCACTGGTTCTGCCTGAGCCAGCAACACTCAGGCAGTATGTTTGGTATTGCGCAGGATTGTGGTTTTGGTGGAGGAATATCAGCTGGATAATCAAGCATGCATTTGGCAGGGTGGACCCAGCCAGCAAGACTTATGTCCCCCATAAGCGGGTTCACCTAATGGTGCTGGAAGCCCGGGTAATGATGATCGTTTACTGTACGTTTATTGGTCTTGCTATTGCTGCTGGTGCCGGTCCGGCTCTTATAATCTGTTGGTTATTGCCCCGGTTAATTGGTGAGCCGATTCAAAGGATTCTTCGTGTTGCTGAGCATGTTGGTTGTTCAGAAACCCCAGATATTTTAAGTAACACGAGGACAACATTGAGTGCTCGATGGGTTCATTTGCTCGCATGGCAGATGCCATACCATGCCGAACATCACCTATTTCCCAATATACCGTTCTACAGATTACCCGAAACGCACCAGTTAGTCGCAAAACATGTCATTATTGAATCAAATGGTTACGTGGCTGGACAACGTAATATCGTACGTCAGCTTAGACAGAATTCTAAAGGCCAAAAAGATTTTGGATTTAATACGCCGGTGCTTTAGATCGGCGTTGTATCATCATTTGTGTTTTATTGGTCTCTAAACTACTTATGAAAACATTCACAGGTAACTTTACACAGCAGGAAGGAATTCCAGATTCGGCTATAAACAAGGCTATTGAAGTGATGCGATCAGGTCGTTTGCATCGGTACAACGTAGCTATTGGGGAGAAGGCTGAGGCTACGCAACTTGAGCTAGAGTTTGCACAATACCAGGGTTCTACATTCTGCCTGGCATGTGCCTCCGGTGGGTACGCAATGCAATTGGCGTTAGCTAGTATCGGTCTTGATCACAACGAGCCTGTTCTTACCAATGCGTTTACTTTGTCTCCAGTTCCAGGTGCAATTCATAATGTTGGTGCGAAGTCAGTTTTAGTTGAGACGACAGATCAGTTGGTGATTGATCTTGACGATCTTGACAAAAAAATACGTAGCTCTGGTGCCAGAGTGCTTTTGCTCTCTCATATGCGTGGGCATATCGTTGATATGGAAAAGTTATGTGATCTATTAGAAGCTAGATCAGTTCTTTTAATAGAAGATTGTGCGCATACGATGGGTGCAAGTTGGAACGGCCGTTTGAGTGGCACATTTGGGCTGGCTGCGTGTTTTAGCAGCCAGACTTATAAACACATCAATTCTGGTGAGGGTGGATTTATTACTACCGACGATCCGGATTTGATGGCGCGTGCGGTTGTAAGATCCGGTTCCTACATGCTCTATGAACACCACGAAGCCGCACCTAGCCAAGACACATACACAGAAATTAGACTGGATAACCCTAATTGTAGCGGGCGTATGGATAATTTGCGTGCGGCAATATTGAGACCACAGTTGGGATTACTCGATTCAAATTGTAAGCGTTGGAATGAGCGCTACCGCGTCTTGGAACAAACGCTCTCGACTAGCACAGAAATTACTTTGACGCATCGGAAGGATTCCGAGAAGTACGTTGGTAGTTCAATACAATTCTTCTTGAACAGCATGTCGTCGACTCAGATTGAGGCAGTCATTGCTGAGTGTCGTGCGCGTGGCGTGGAGCTGAAATGGTTCGGGGCAGAGAAACCAACAGGATACACAAGTCGTCATAATAGTTGGCGGTATATGGAGCAACAGGATCTTTCTAAAACAGACCAGATTCTTTCAAAACTTTTAGACATGCGAATACCACTGACTTTCAGCGTAGAAGACTGCCAACTCATCGGTGAGATCATCACTGAATCTGTCGTCACTGTCAGTGCGCAATAGGTCGAGTGGTGCCGAACTTTCAGTTATACATTAAACGCCTACATCGATAACCACCTGTAGTATTTATTGCTTAGAGTGGTATCCACACTCAATGATTGTCACAAGTAAATAGTTATGACTGAATTTCTTAAAACTGCCAATAAGACAGCGACTAGCGGAGAAGACGCCGCTCGCGACAAAGTTCACCATATGCTTGAAGACATAGAAAGTGGCGGTGAGTCGAGAGCGCTTTTCTATGCTCGTACCCTAGACCATTGGTCTGGCGATCCGATTGTATCCGAGGAGGCGATCGAAAGTGCATCAGCATCGTTGTCACAAAAAATGAAAGATGATATTCAGTTTTCTCACGATCGTGTTCGAAAGTTTGCCGAAGCGCAACTCAACTCGCTGACTGAGTTTGAGGTGGAACTCTCTCCTGGTTTAGTAGCGGGTCAAAAATTGATTCCGATTAGGACGGCTGGTTGCTATATACCAGGTGGACGGTATGCGCATATCGCGTCAGCGATTATGAGTGTTACGACCGCAAAAGTAGCTGGCGTAGATAATATCATTGCATGTTCACCTGCTCGCGGTGCCGAGGGCATTCATCCTTCAATTATTTATGCAGCTCACTTAGCGGGAGTTGATACCTTGCTGTCACTTGGAGGCGTACAGGGAGTTGCTGCGTTGGCTTTTGGATTATTTTCCGGCCATTCAGCCGATATATTGGTTGGTCCGGGCAACCGTTATGTTGCTGAGGCCAAACGTCTTCTATATGGACGAGTCGGTATTGATCTTTTCGCTGGGCCTACCGAAATTGCGGTAATAGCCGACGATTCGGCAGATCCCGAAATTATTGCAATTGACCTCGCAGGTCAGGCAGAACATGGTCCGGACTCTCCAGTATGGTTGATTACAACTTCAAGAGAGTTGGCTAAAGCAGTGATGGCTAAGATTCCAGATTGTATCAATCGGCTTCAAGAACCCAACCGTTCTGCCGCAAGCTCAGCCTGGCGGGATTACGGTGAAGTAGTCCTGGTTGATAGCCGCGAATCTGCTGTTGCGCAGAGTGATCACTATGCGCCAGAGCATCTTGAGGTTCATGCAGAAGATCTGGACTGGTGGTTGCGCAATTTGCACAATTACGGATCACTATTTCTTGGTGAGGAAACAACCGTTACTTATGGGGACAAAGCTTCCGGGCCAAATCATATACTACCCACTAAGGGAAGTGCACGTTATACGGGTGGTCTTAGTGTTGCTAAGTTCATAAAGACTGTAACCTGGCAGCGGATGACCCGTGAGGCAAATCGTAATGTGGGTACGGTCAGCGCCAGGATTTCACGTGCAGAAGGTATGGAGGGTCATGCCTTATCAGGTGATGATCGTTTGCGTAAATACTTTCCAACTGAACAATTCGATCTTTCAGCGGACTAAAATAATCCGACTGTGTGAATGGGGGGAGGGATAGTTTCGAATTTATTCAGCGTCGCCTATGGACCAGGTAACTTCGTCTAGCGGGAACACTGGTCTGGGCAGATACTTCCATTCGAACGTTGAAAGATTTGGTGATGTAAGCCCTGGCACGTCGACCTCGTTAATATGGCTGGGCTCAAACATATGCTTGAAACCAGCACGAAAGTGCCCACGGCTTTTGACAACAATTACCCGACAATTATTAGGCTCTATGCCGAAGGCAGACAAAAAGTCTACTGATAGGCACTGCTGTCGTTTTGAAATGATCACAATCTGAATTCCACTGACGTTTACCACAGCAGTTCTACCAGTGTAGATGGTTTTTCCGGCGACCATTCCATGCTCTCCAATAAATTCGCCCTGTGATAACTTTTCTATTCGAGCTTCAATATCGAGTTCGTCAGAGAAAGGACTGGCTTCATTAGAGTTCAAGGTTAATTTTATAGTTTCGCCTTCACTTGCTTCGAAAGCGGCATCAACCGCAGCTCGGTCGTAGAACACGGCTAATGCGCAGTTTTGAACCCCCGCATCTAGAAACGATTTTAGAATTGTTGTTGTATTTCCACGGCCCCCGCCTCCGGGGTTATCGGCTGGGTCAGCAAACAGCACCGCGGGTAGATGAGGATTCTTATTCACCTCGAGCGCTAGTGCGGTTGCGTCACTAAGCGCCATCATAGTCGGTCGATACCGTTCTCGATCAGCCCACGCGTTCTCGGCTAGCTCAAGCGCAACTGCTTTAGCACGGTTGGGATCATCTCGTGTTGTTACAATTATGGTCATGCCATTTTTCGGCGTATCAGCCCATGCAAATCCCGCAAGAATTGTCACATTCATGACGGTTTCATCGATATAAGTCTGGCCTAGCCGAATAAGATCTCCATAAGGATGGCCAGATGCTGTAAGTTGGGTGACTGACGGTGCTACTAATGGCAGACGTATTCGATACTTGGTTGGCCTAACGCCGTCAAATATTTCAAGCAATAATCGAGCGGCTTCTTCACCACGTTCGTATAAATCAACATGAGGATTGGTTCTATAGCCGATAAGAATATCGGTGTTGCACATCATCGTTTCCGATACATTCGCATGTAAATCAAGTGTTGTAACGATGGGTACCGTTGGGCCTACGATGTTACGAACCAGGGAATACACCTCTCCATCCGGGTCATGGGTGTGTGTTGCGATTGCTCCCCCGTGCTCACATATGTACACGCCATCGATTTCCCCAATCCGCTGCAAATCACTTTTTAATTCTTCTAGAAATTCATTAAAAAAATCTTCTTTGACAGCGCCTGCAGGTTGAGAACTAATTAAGACTGATGGACGTGCTATCCAGTTATCCGGTCCACCAGATGCCTCATCCATTACCTTGTAGAACCCACAAACTCCTAGGTGAATACTGGGATTTTTATGTCGAGCTTGCTGTGAAATTTCGTCTCCGTGAAGGTACATTTCTTCCTCGAAGTCTTGTCTGTCACAGGGTGCGGCAAAACGATTTGACTCAAGATTGAATCCACATATCGCAATTTTTTTCATAATAAATTTGTATAGTTTTGTCGGGTTGTGAGTGGTGACGAGGCGCAATTACAGGGATAGCATTTCATGTAAAATTAAATTCTGGTCTAAAAGATTTAATTGCGCTCGATCAGAATGGAATGGAATCAGCAAGCAATCATACCAGTCGATTGCATTGCAGCTAGGGTTGAATCAGCAATTAATTGTTCACCGACAGTCTCACTTCCCATTCCACGACACAGAATCGCAATCCGCATCGTACCAAGTGGCGAAGTGACAAAGCCTACATCGTTGGTTATTCCAGGATTTGTCCCGGTCTTTGAACCCCATCGGAAGTCTGGTTCGGTAGGGACGTAGCGCCCTATACGGTTTCTATTTTGTTGTAGTGAAAGTGTTGCCAGCATGGCTTGGCACGAAGAAGCGGACGCAGCTTCGCCGCTAACAATACTGTCAAGGACGCGAACATAGTCATTTGGCGTTGCACAATTTTCCTGTTCTCCTTCAATAGCAAGCCTCCCGACGAAATATCTAGAGAGGTTTGAACTGCCCATTCTAAGTTCTTTCATAGTGGCGCTAATGAGATCCATACCAACCTTGCGAATAAGAATATTGGTCGCTGTATTGTCGCTGATGGATATCATAAGAAAAATTAAATCAGATAGGGTTAAAACTATGCCAGTGTGCATATGACGCAGAACACCGGAGCCATTTGATTTATCGATATTTTGTAAAACATATTCGTTGTCTAACGCTAATCGGTTCTGATCAATCATTCGATATACCGTTATCATGATCGGAATTTTTGCAATACTAGCAGCTGGAAATTGAATATCTCCCTGCCTGCTCCAAACTTCACCAGTTGGAGATTGAACGCTAATACCAACATCGCCGTGGCGACTAATTTCATCAAGTTTGGCGCTTAGAATGTTCCAGTTAGTTTTCATCGAGTAATAGTACTCTTCTGCACAAACAGAGTGCGAATTATCATAGATAGTGGTTTTAATAATCAGCTGGTCGCCGGTCCGATAGAAAACGAACTATCTCAATGTCGTGTCGACGGCAAGTTCTTGATTTCTGATTTGCTCTCTATAAAACATATAGACTCCCGCACCAACGATCAGGAGCATTCCAGTTGCTTCAATCACAGAAGGTATGTCACCCCAAATTAGGTAACCCCATAGAACCATCCAAATTAAAAAAGTGTATTCATACGGGCTAACTACCGCTGGGTCTGCAATTCGATAAGCTTGAAGTAGAAACCCGAATCCACCGACACCCACTACGGACAGTCCAATAAGCGAGAGCATAATGCTTGGGTCGCCAAGAGACCATGCCCGAACAACAAACTCTATCTCTGAATATTTTTCGTTATCAAACCTACCGTCACCAAATGTTAAGCCAAGTACAGCTGCTATTGATCCGGCTATAAGGTGCTGAAACACAATTGTCTGATACAGCGTATCTTTGTCCGCGGTTTTTTTTGCAAGGATGACTGATAAGGCATATGCGACCGCTACCAGTACAGGTATCACATAATAAAGATTGAGCTGTCCTCCTTCCGGGCTACAGATAAAGATTACTCCACAGAAGCCAATCACCATTGCCAGCCACCGGCGCCAGCCGACGCGACTATCGAAGAAATATATTGAAATAATGGTGATAAAAAATGGGCTTGTAAGAAATAGCACTGAAATATTGGCGATGGGCATTTTTGATTGTGCAAGATAGAAAGCAGAATAACCAAAAAAGCTCAACAGACCTCGGACAAGAGTCAAGAAAGGATAGCCTGTTCGGAAAACAAACGGTTGTTTCGTTAATTTCAGGTAGATAAGGATTGTTAAGACAGCGATTGAAGAACGAACGAACTGTATTTGGATTAAGGAGATATCGGTCGACAGTACCTTGATGAACGAATCGTGTATAGAGAATATGGTCATCCCGATAATGATGAGAAAGACGCCAGTTCGGTTTTTTTCTAACATTAGGATGCTTCTTCTTCAGAGGCCTCAGAGATCTTTCGAAATTTTAGGCATGCGTAATATCAGTCAGTACGGTTTCCGATGCAATCAAGATCTTGTTATTGGTGAGGAATGTAGAACAGACGTTCAAACGAGCTATCTCGAATCCAAAGGGGGAGATTCGGTGGAGAGGTTGGATTAATTACCGAACGAATTCAACCTGAATAGTAGGGTAAGTGATGGCAACTGATTCGATGACTATCCTGTATGGAGCGGATGGCACCGGCGGCGTGGCAGGTCATATCAGAGAGGAAACAATAAAAACCATCCATAACTACTTGGGTGAACTGTCTACCGATGAGGTAGTAGACATGCTTTTAGAGATTTCAGAAGCGGAGGAGTTTCTCGACCTTGTTATTGACTGGTTTGATTTGATCGAGAACTATCTTGAGGCAAGACACTAAAGAGAATGACCTTTGCGAGAGATTGATAACTATAGACCTGCCGGATCGTTATTGTTGCGCCTTAAAAGAACGTAAGGCGGGTAGAAGATGAACCCGCAATCGGGGATGTTATTTATCGAAACGGGTGAGAATTTTCTGCCGCGCGGTCTGATACTCCTCCGCCGAGACAGCGCCTTCAGTATGGGCTCGGTGTAGGTCCAGCAGTTCCTGTCCCATGGTCGTGTAGTCGGGTGGTAACGTTTGCCCGGTCGGTGTCGGTGAGGCTTGTTGAGGGCGGACGCCCTCTCCGGCAAGCGATGGATCGACGCCGGGTTCTCTAGCGAGCGCAATCGCCTCCTTAAGGTCGACTGCCCCGGAGAACAGCGCCTGGCCGGTGATTACGCCGTGTATGTTGGGCAACAGGCTGAGCAATGAGATGTCATCCAGTGTCTGTACCGTACCGGACGAGATGATCGGCAGATCGAGTTCTGTGCCCATTTCAGAGGTACCAGCAAGGCTGCTCTCCGGATGGTTCTCAAAGCGGTCGATATCGGTGTAGACAACCGCGGCGACGCCAAGGTCATAGAAACTCCTGCCCAGCGTGATGGGATCGAATGAGGTCCGGGTCTGCCAGCCGTCGATCAGGACATAGCCGCCTCTCACATCAATGCTGACGACGATCTTGTCAGGATACAGATGGCAGACATGGCGCAGTAGTTGATTGTCCTTGATTGCTGCAGTACCCAGTACGATCCGGGAGGCGCCATGTTCAAACCACCAGTCCACGTGCTGTTCGGTACGTATGCCACCGGCAACCTGGACAGGAATGTCTGCATCGTCGATGATCTCGCAGATCATGCCCGAGTTGAATCGACCTCCCTGGAAGACTCCGTCGATGTCAACGACCTGTAACCACTCCGCACCGGCTAGCCGGAAATTTTCTGCAGCCTTAAGTGGGGAGATTTCAAAGACAGTCGCTTCTTCTTTGCGTCCTCGAGGAAGGCTGACGGAGCGTCCGTCTTGAATCTCGATGTCGGGATAAATGATCATGGTCTGTCGCCGAATTACTCAGCGAATTATTGTCTATTCTGCGTATCGTGCTTGCTTATAATTGATCCGCTGTGTCAAAAGTACTCTTTCGGCGAGTTCAGTGCAAGAAAGGACCGACTCTTCGGTGACCCAGTGTCGGTCTAACGTTAATAACATTATTGTGAGTAATTAAATAGTGACTAAGAGAAAAGGATACTGGGACGTGATTGTGGTTGGTGCTGGGAACGCGGCTCACGCGGCCGCAGTGTCCGCTTGCGAGAGCGGTGCGGAGCGTGTGTTGATGCTCGAAAAAGCGCCCGAGGCCCTACGCGGCGGTAACACCCATTACAGTGGAGGTTTGTTACGGCTTGCTTTCGACACCCCGGATGCACTACTGCGGTTGATCCCTGATGTTCAGACCGAGGTCCCTGATTTCGTGGCAGGTGTGGCGCCTTACCCAGCCGAAGCATTCTGGTCTGATCTCCGCCGGGTGACACGCGGTGGGATCGACCCTGATCTTGGAGAACTACTGGTATCACGTTCTTTCGATACCGCCGTCTGGATGGTCGGACAGGGGATTCGCATGGAGGCGGCCGTGTCACTCGCGGCGATCGAGTTTGATGGCGTGGTCAAGTGGCCATCGGGAGCCGTTGTTAGGACAGTGGACGAGGGGGTTGGGTTGTCCAGAATGTGGTTCGAGGTTGCCAGCAGGCGAGGTATTGGCTTGCGTTACCAGACTGGGGCGCAGCGGCTGGTTCAGGATCGTTCCGGCAGGATCAGCGGCGTGGTAGTCCGTGACCCTGATGGTATTAGTCAGCTCGATGCGGGAAGCGTAGTTCTAGCCTGTGGCGGTTTCGAAGCAAACCCCGAGTGGCGAGCCCGATACCTGCAGCGACCGTGGGACATGGCGCGGGTACGCGGTACAGCCTACAACACGGGCGATGGACTGCGTATGGCGCTGGAACTGGGCGCCCTGCCGTTCGGGCAGTGGAGCGGTAACCACGGCACGCCGATTGATGCCGATGCGCCACCGTTCGGCGACCGTCACCTGACAGATAAGACCAACCGGTTATCGTATCCACTCGGAGTGATGGTGAACACCGATGGTGATCGGTTCATCGACGAAGGTGAGGACTTTCAACTTTATACCTATGCCAAGACCGGAGGCGCGATCTTACAGCAGCCTGGCAACGTGGCTTATCAGATTTTTGACGCCAAGGTGACCAGCCTGCTCGAGCCCCGCTATGTGACGGGTGATCCGTTGGTGGCTGATACGCTTGACGAACTGATCGACAAGCTACCGGTTGGTAAGACACGGTTGAAAGAGTCTCTGATCGCCTACAACGCTGCCGTTGGAGAAGTTCCCTTTGACCCGACAGTGCACGATGGGTTGGAAACTAAAGGACTCACACCGAGTAAAAGCAACTGGGCGCAGGCCCTTGATACCCCACCTTTTCGGGCCTACCCGGTGACCGGCGGAATCACGTTCACCTTCGGCGGGCTACGCATCAATCAGAACGCGCAGGTGCTGGCCAGCGATTGGACGCCTATCGAGGGACTGTACACCTGTGGGGAGATGGTTGGGGGTCTGTTCCATCACAACTATCCCGGTGGGTCGGGCCTGACCTCGGGTGCAGTTTTCGGGCGTATTGCCGGTCGCGCTGCCGCCGAATCTTCACTTCCCTGAGGACCTGCCGAACGGAAGCATGAAATGCTGCCGGAAGAACCGCCTTGGTCGCAAATTCGGCGTTGACCCTGTCTCACGACTTGAATCTAACTTCAGTCTCAATCAGATACTGATCTACGAGGACACCTAGCTGCTCACCAAGCGAATGAAGTCAAGGGAAGAGCCGGTGGAGCCGAGGAGGATCGAACGCCTGACCTGCGCATTGCGAAACAAAGCTTCACACTAGCAGTCGCATTTAATCAATCACTTACGCACACCGATCCCGCGCGAATATGACTAAAAGAGGCTCAAATGGACTGGTATCAGTCACATTCTAGTCACACACCACCCAACCCTTGTTGCATAAAAGAACGAATTCGAATATCCACCCCACGCAGCGGTGGGTAGTTTTTGGTTTACATTTTATTCGGGTCCAATTCCTATAATTCGACTGTAAATTAGAACTTACGCTACTTCTTTGCGACTACTCTTACGTTGCCGCAATGCAGTCGATTTGCCGATATTGACGGTGCCGGAATTATCAATGTCACAGCAGTATCGATTAATTGCTTCTTCGGCGCTGACGTATTCGTCTCTAAGGTCGAGGCTTATTGCCTCAAGATCTCTTTCTGCTGGATCGCCGTAACCTGAGCCGCCCGGTAGATTTAGTTCGACGATTTCCTGATCTGAAGTCAGAGTCACTAGTGCGCCAGTTCCTATTTCCGTAATCTCGCCAGTGCTCGTATTGGTAACTTTCGCGTTAGCGCCTTGTCCAGCCTCACCTCCAAACAACCCATCGGTTGAAACTCCCACACCAATTGGGTAGAGGCCTACCTGAGAAGTTTTGTTGTCATCGTACAATTTCCTAGCGCGAACTATTTGACCTAGTCCGCCACGTTGACAACCAGCTCCGGCGCTGTCTTGACGGTAACTCTTTTCCAGAACAAGTATAGGCGCCCTAGTTTCAAACAATTCGACTGAAGTATTCCCTGCGCTTGTTGGGAAAAGAAGTCCTGATTTGCCATCACCATGAGCAGAACCGCCTTGGCCGCCGCCCTGAAAAAGATGGTCATTATAGATTCTTCCACCTGATTCATATCCGTAGAAAAGAGCGGAACCCGGGAGGCCAGTAAAGGCCTGAACTCGGTCCGGTGCAGCTTCGGCAATGGTCCTATATACATTTGGAGCTAGGTACCAGCCAGTACGGGTACGCATGTTGACAGCGACAGGTTTGTCGCAGTTAAAGACGGATCCACTAGGGGCTTTGACATGAAGTGGTCGATAACAACCTGCGTTACTTGGAATCTCTGGTGAAAGCATACATTTGAGTGGGTAAAGAACGTGGCCCTGCGTGTAGCTGAAAGTGCAGTTTGATCCTCCTCGGTCTTTTTGTGCTGGAGCACCCTCAAAATCTACAGTCAACTCATCCCCATCTATTTCGATTTTTACTGGGTATTTTTCAGGCTCTTCAACACCATCGCCCCAGATTTCACCCTCGAAAATTCCATTAGGCAATTTTGAGACAGCATCTCGCATCGCTTGTTCAGCTCGATTTTGTATTACGCCAGCTAGAATTTCCAAATCATGCATCTCGTACTCGTCCATGAATTCCACTATCAGTTTTGCACCAGCTGCGTTAGCTGACACCAGAGCGTGGATGTCTCCGATTACTTGTTCTGATCCCCTAACATTTTCGCTGATTAGCGAAATTAGGTCTTCATTGATCCGACCCTCGTTGTAGAGCTTTATTGGGGGAATTTGGATTCCTTCTTCGTAAATTTCGCGTGCATTTAGGCTGTCTTTTGTTCCACCGATATCGGCAACGTGGCCGACACATCCCATTATCGCAACAACTTCTCCGTCTCTAAATACAGGTGTCGCGAAGGCAATGTCGAATAAGTGGCCGGCGCATAACCATGGATCGTTTGTCATCAACACATCACCCGGTTTCAGAGTATCAATTGGATACTTCTTGATCATTGCATTCACAGCTAATGCTAATGTGATATTAAAAACGGGCATTGCACGTGGTGAGTGTGCTAGCTGCTGTCCCTTAGCATCAAGAATTTCGCAGGCAAAGTCCTGCGCTTCTCCAATTATTAGTGAAAATGCTGTGCGTATAACAGTATGCCAACACTGTTCAGTGATATTAATTAGCCGGCTCCACATAATTTCTAAGCCGATGGGATCGTTTTCGAGTTCTTCTGCAGAACGGGTCAAAGAGCGACGCTCAGCTATATTTGTCGCTCTCGTCATTTGGGTTGTTGGCAGCTTAAGGCGAAGGTTTAGATCAGTGTCTATTTCAACTGTTACGCCTGGAGGAACAACGGTTGTTGACTCAGTTTCCTCAATAATCGCTGGCCCGTCTATGACCTTGCCAGGGGCCAAACGATATCTGTCGAACGTCGGTGTCTCGATAAATTCGCCAATCTCCGGGAAGTAGGCTTCTCGGGAACGAGGTGGTAAATCCTGCTTGGAAGAATCAACATCGCCCTGGTCATAGACTGCATTTGGCGAAGGCCCGTTGCAGAGTACTTTCCAGTTCAATATCTGAATCTCTACACCTTCGTAAAGTTGGGTGTAGAGTCTCGTATACTCTTTTTCGAAATCATGCCTAACAATGTCCAATTTCTTAGAATCGATAGATCCTTCCGGGAATGGGATTGTAATTTCATGCATTTGGCCAAGCAGTCTCATCTCGGCACATCGAGATACGGTGATATCGGAGTTGGACACACCCGCATCGAGTAGAAGCTTCCTACCTTTATCTTCGAGTTCGATAAAAAGAGCATTAGTTTCTGTGAGGTCTAGTTCATCAAGCAGGCCTGGCGACGATTGCCGGAATTCGAAACTTAGTGGTGTAACTAGGAAACCGAAAGCCGAGGCAATTCCGGATCCCGGTGGAATAATCACTTCTGATACCCCAAGCTTAGCCGCAACACGTGCAGCGTGAAGAGGGCCCGCACCCCCCATCGCTACCATGGCGTAACGCCGAGGATCACGACCTTTCTCGACGATGTGAATTCGTGCAGCGCTCGCCATATTTTCACTAACGATGTCATAAATGCCCCAGGCCGTATCAACATTAGATAGCGATAGATTCCCTGCAATCCCAGCCATAGCTTCTCGTGAAGCTTCAACATCTAGCGACATTCGGCCGCCCAAGAAATGACTGGGATTAAGGTAACCAAGTAGGAGATTGGCGTCGGTAACTGTAGGTTTACTGCCTCCCAGCCCGTAACATGCCGGTCCTGGCTTTGCACCAGCACTATCCGGACCAACTTTCAAGAGGCCGAGGGAATCAACTCGCGCGATACTACCGCCGCCTGCGCCAACTTCGATCATTTCGATAACTGGCGCGACTAGTGGTAGTCCACTACCTTTTTTGAAGCGATGAACGCGTGCGCCCTCCATCATAGGAGCAATGTCCGGTTTTCCGTCCTGGATTAAGCAAACCTTTGCCGTGGTGCCGCCCATATCAAACGAAATCAGATCGTCGTTACCGACCTTCCCACCAAAATAAGCGGCAGCTAGCCCCCCACCCGCAGGTCCCGACTCGACAAAGCGAATCGGGTTAGCAATAGCTATGTCTGGAGCTGCGAGTCCACCTGCAGAATGGATAAGATGAAAATTTCCAGTAAAACCATTAGCTGCAACTCTTTTGGTTAGTCGGGTTACATATTTATCCATTAAGGGTCGAACATAGGCGTTCGCAACAGTAGTAGATGTTCGATCAAATTCTCGGAGCTCTGGTTGAACTTCACAGGAAATTGAAAGTGTTAGATCTGGGTAGTGTTCTTGAATAAATGTGCCTACTTCTTTTTCGTGCGATGGATTTTTGTAGGAATGAAGGAAGCAGACGGCCAGAGCCTCGACGCCTTGTTCGACAAGCCAATCGACTTCCTTACGTACCTCCTCGATTTCGAGAGGTGTAATCACATCACCATCTCGGTTGACTCTTTCAGTTATTTCCCGCCGCAAATACCGAGGTGCCATCGGCTCAGGAAACTGAAGAAACAAATCATGAATATCGTAACGCTGCTCAATACCCATCTCTAGAATATCGCGGAATCCACGTGTCGTGAGCAGTCCCGTTCGCGCGCCTTGTCGCTCAATAAGGGCATTTGTAACCAAGGTGGTTCCATGGACCAGATGATTTACGTCAGAAAAGTTGAGCCCCTGATTTGACAGTATCTCCTGTAGGCCTTTAAGTGCACCCACAGATGGATCATCAGGCGTTGTCAAACATTTGTGCACTGATATTTCATTGGACTCCGGATCTAAAAGCACAAAATCCGTGAAAGTTCCGCCAATATCAAATCCAAGGCGGTATTTTCCACTGCTATTATCCATGGCTAGATTTCTCCTATTTGTTTTAGCCCGCGCTTCTAAGTATTCTTGCTAATGCTTTGTTAGGATGTGAAAACTAATAAGTAAGGTCGATCGTCTCTCAATCCACCAATAGTTATTAATTGATTTCAAGAATTAACTTGCCAAAATTAACATTTTGATCCATAAGTAGATGCGCATTTCTTACGTCACTGAAAGGCAGTCTACTGTGTATTATTGGTTCGATCGTACCGTCGATATATTTGGGAAGCCAACGTTTTTCAATGCGATTGACGATCTGGCGCTTATTCTCTAGCGTTTGTGCCCGTAGTGTAAAACCAAAAATCTTCAGCCGATATTTAAGTATTGGCCCTATGTCAAACTCTGTTCTTGCACCTCGAAGAGCTCCGACCAGGACAAGCCGACCCGTGGTTCTGAGCAGATTAATGTTTCGCATCAAGTAGTCACCACCAACGAGGTCCTGAATAAGATCAACACCTCTGTTGCCGACAGCTCTCGTAACTGCATCAACAAAATCTTCGGCATGATAGTTGATACCCATGTCTCCACCGATGCTGCAGACAAGGTCAATTTTTTCTTGGCTTCCTGCGGTGAATAGAACTTTTGCGCCTACCGATTTTGCCATCTGAATTGCAGTTGTCCCCACGCCACTTGCGCCAGCATGAACTAGGATTGTTTGCTCTGCTTCTAACGCACCCAGCTCAAATACTGTTTCATTTGTTGTGCAGGCAACTTCCATCACTGCGGCAGCTTTGGCAAAATTCCAATTAGGCGGTATCGGTAATGCTAGACCTTCGTCTACAAGGCAGTATTCCGCGTACGCACCTTCAGCAACCAGAGCAAATACCCGATCACCCACTTTGTAACGTTGAACGTCCGGGCCAATAGCTTCAACTTCTCCCGCGAGTTCTAGGCCGGGGACGTTTCCGAGTCCAGGTGGCATAGGATATAAACCTTGTCGCTGGAGGGAGTCTGCTCGATTAATGCCTATCGCCCGCACCCGCACGACTAAATTAGCACCCTTTGCGCTAGGAATCCTTCTGGTTTCAAAAACTAAGGAAGAAACATCACCTGGATGTGAGATGGCAACTGCTTGCATGGAGGTCGTGTTGGTCAATTTGAATTATTCTGCGGGGTGATTTACTCTAAGTGATATATTACGATAATATCGACTCTAGATGAAATAGTCGCTGTAGATTAAAAGCAAATTTCGTAGTGTTCCATCAATTAGGTAACCCCTATAGCTTTAGGTAAGTTTGAGGGTGATCATTCTGAAGAAGGAGATGTGAAGCTTATACTTTGTAGGATTTATCTATTACTCACTATTAAATAAAATTAAGGAGCCAGCAAAAGATGAAAATCAATGACAGGAAACAACCTCAAAGCACTGGTCGTCGAAAAGTCCTGAAAGGGATGGCTGGTACGACTGCGCTTTCTACCCTAGGGTTCCCAGCTATCGTATCCGCGTCGGCACCCTTGGTCGTTAACTCCTATGGCGGTGCATTTGAGAAATTCATCCGCTCAGAGATTATTCCAGATTTCGAGTCCTCAACTGGTATCAAAACTAAATTGGACATCAATCTCGGCAAGGGGTGGTTGACTACCCTTCGGGCAGCAGGTCCAGAAAATCCTCCGTACGACGTGTTGATGACCAACGAGACTTGGGCAAGCGTAGAGCGAGGGGAAGGCTTCTTTGAAGCCATACCGGAAGATAAAGTGCCGAACATGGCTGATTTATATCCCGTCGCCCGCTATAAGGACAACATCGCTGTTATCGGAATGCTCTCGCCGCTTGGTTTGTTATATCGTACTGATATGGTTCCTGAACCGAAGAGTTGGGAAGACCTCTGGACTGTGCCCGAATACCGCGGCAAGACTGGTCTCTATACTGTTACCAACTCTGCCGGCTACATGACCATCCTGATGACGGCCCGGAACTGGTTTGGCTCAGAATACGAAGTTGACAAGGCGATCGACAAGCTGAAGGAACTCAAACCCTTCTTGCAGGCTGACTTTGGTGGCACGATGGAAAAGTACCTAATTCGCGGCGAAGTGGCCATCGCACCTGCCGACTTCGCAGCTAAGGGTCGGATGATTTCCAAAGGTATAGGGGGCCCCGTCGAAGTTGTCGCGCCCAAGGAAGGAATGTTCTGCTGGGAGCAGGTCTTCAATGTGCTCAAGGGTAGCAAGAAGAAGGAAGAAGGCTACCAGTGGATCAATTACATCCTCGACCCTGACGTTCAAGCGAAGTTCGTGGTCGGTCTTTCCCAGGCGCCCGTCAACAAGAAGGCGCAGGTACCGGCCGACTTCCAAGGCATACACGGTGAGCGTATGAATGAGATCGTCATGTGGGACTGGGCGACAGCAAACTCGGTCCGGGACCATGTCATAGAGCGCTGGAACAAGGAAATGCGCTAGGCGAGAACGAGCAAAGATTTGTACTGAACTTGCTTAAATAAGGTTTCCCCGACACCCTCGGTGTCGGGGAAACCTCTACACCATGAATGGCTTGTGATTTGACGATCATGACTACTCTGAACCTCAAAAACCTTAGCTGCCGCTTCGGCGACGTCGTGGCTGTGGACGGCATCGACCTCGATGTTGGCGACCGTGAATTGGTTTCACTGCTGGGACCCAGCGGCTGTGGCAAGACTACAACCCTACGATGTATTGCTGGTTTTGAATCCCCAGACGGTGGGGATATTCTCTTTGATAAGGCGAGCGTGATAGGGCTTCCGCCTGAGAAGCGCGATCTCGGCATGGTTTTTCAGAACTATGCCTTGTTCCCGCACATGACGGTCTCAGGCAATCTCGCCTATGGCCTTCAGATGCGCAAGACCCCTCAACAGGAGATCGACAGGCGAATCGGCGAGACCCTGGAGATTGTCCAGCTGGCCGGCCTCGATGATCGTTACCCCAACCAACTTAGCGGCGGGCAGCAACAACGAGTCGCCCTGGCGCGCGCGCTGATTATTGAGCCACGTGTTCTTCTGCTTGATGAACCATTGGCCAATCTCGATGCCAAGCTACGCGAGGAGATGCGGTTTTTTATCCGTAACCTGCAGAAGGATCTCGGCATTACCACGATCTACGTAACCCACGACCAGGCCGAGTCGATGGTCATGTCGGACCGTATCGTCGTGATGTTCAACGGCCGTATTCATCAGATCGGTAAACCTGCCGAAATCTACAACTTTCCGGCCACCCAGGAAATTGCCGATTTTATTGGCCTCTCCAACTTCATCGCCTGTACCGTAACCGGTCGTGGAGACAATGATCAATACATCGTCGACACGCCCGCCGGCACACTGCGCTCGACCACCAACGCGAACCACACCGTCAGTTCTAAGGTCATAATCATGGTGCGTCCCGAGGTGATCACACTGCACACCAGAAGTGTGCCAGGGGAGTACAACGAGATAGAAGGTGTGGTAATGGAGAAATACTATTTAGGTAGTGCAATCACTTATCGGATTCGGTATGCCGACGAAGGGGTTCTGCAAGTTCAAGGCCAGCCCTGGTCAGAGTTCGAGGTCGGTGATCCGATTTGGTGCCGATTCGACGTCGAGCGCAGCTGGATTCTGCCCTCAGAGTCTAACTGAAGTCTCTCCAATTCTATCTAACAGCCCCGCCATGGCCCGATCACGACTGACCTTGCTGTTGTTGATTCCGACCTTGGCGCTGCTCGGCGCATTCCTGTTATTGCCTTACCTGAACATGGTGGTAATGAGTTTTCGCACGCCATCGACCAGCGCCGTCTTTGCGCCGGGGTTTACGACCGCCAACTATCTCAATGCACTGTTGGACCCTGATTTCTATTATCTTGAGATCCTCTGGGACACGATGGTCCTGGGGTTCTGGACCACGCTCGTGAGCCTGATCCTCGGGTTTCCGCTGGCCTATCACCTGGCTAGGACCCAGTCACGGCTAAAGACACTACTGTACTTTTTCATACTGTCGCCGCTACTGGTCGGGGTCGTTATCCGTTGCTACGGCTGGATGATCATTCTCGGACCCCACAACGGGTTGATCAACACGACACTCAAGCAGTTGAATCTCATCGAGAACTCGCTGCCATTGATGTTCAATACGTTCGGGGTGAGCGTGGGCCTGATCCACGTGTTTCTGCCATTTATGATCCTGCCCTTGCTTGGCTCCATTCAGGCGGTCGACCCGGCCCTTGAAGAAGCATCACAGTCGCTCGGCGCCTCGAGACTCAGGACTATGATCAAGGTCATAGTGCCGCTGAGCCTACCCGGAATCCAGGCGGGTTCGATCCTGGTGTTCGTCCTGACCATCAGTTCGTTTGTCATTCCCATTCTGCTGGGAAGCTACAAGGTCATGATCATGCCCACCCTGGTCGTGCAGCAGATCATGGATGCGATGCTGTGGCCGTTCGGTGCGGCGCTGGCATTTATCCTCTCCATCACCGGGGGATTCGTGATCTACTTTTACCTCAAGTTGACCTCTCGGTTGGTCCCGAGCAGTCACTAGCTGACTATGACCCAAGTATTCTCAGGCCAAACCACTAGCCGGATCGTTGTTCTCGGGTTTATCGTGCTGGTTTACATCTTTTTACTGACACCTCTGCTGGTGGTCGTTATCGCCTCTTTCGACTCGGCAGAAATTCTCTCTTTCCCGATTGAAGGCTTCTCGCTCAAGTGGTACAAGAAGGCCCTTTCCACCGAAGGCGTGTGGCTGGATTCCATCTTGCTATCGGTTAAGATCGCCGTGCTGGCTACGATCATCTCGACGGCTCTCGGGACGGCGGTCTCGCTTTACGTCGTGCGGTTCGCCGGCAAATGGCGGGAGTCATTGCGAATATTCATAATCTTGCCGCTGCTCCTACCGGAAATTCTTACCGCCATCGCGTTGTTAATCTTTTATTACAACATCGAGGCTTTCTTCTCCGCCATAGGAACACCGATGTTGTCCGGCATTTTCAGGCATTCCTTTTTCGGACTGCTCACTGGTCATGTACTGATCACCCTGCCATTTGTTTTTCTCGGCATCTCCGGTTCTCTGAACAACTTTGACCTGTCGTTGGAGGAAGCGTCCCGGAGCCTCGGTGGGGGTCGTTTCATAACGTTCTGGCGAATTACACTGCCGATCGTCAAGCCCGGCATTATCGCCGGCGGGCTGCTCGCACTAATTGTTTCCTACGACTTGTTCGCCATTTCCTTCCTGCTGAAACCCATCGGTACCGCAACGTTGCCAATTCAGCTGTTCGACTATGTCCGCTGGGAGTTCGACCCGACAGCTGCAGCTGTCTCCACTGTCAGTATCGTCTTTACGCTGGTCGTGCTGTTTATCACCGAGAGGCTGGTGGGTCTAAGGGCCCTTCGCTTCTGAACTGCTTGTGCCGGCCCCTTTAAGATTGGCGACATCGATTCGATGACTAACACTACCAGGAAGATCGGCGCGATCACCATTGGGCAGTCACCCCGCGACGACATCATGGCGGTGATGACCCCGCATCTACCCGACGGGCTCAAGGTTCTGCAACGCGGCGCACTGGATGACCTCGACGCAGTAACCATCGCCAGTCTTCGACCTGATCTCTCGGCTGAAACGGGCGATCTGGATGGGCCGGGAGAACCTGCCAACGAACTCGAATACGACATTCTCGTCTCGCGCATGCGCGACGGCAGCGAAGCGATGATGACGCATGATCGAGTCGTGCCCCTGATGCAGCAAAAGATTGTCGAGCTGGAGTCTGAGGGCGCTGAATTTATCGTGTTGTTATGCGGTGGTGACTTTCCCGAGCTTCGCTCGAACCGAATCATTGTGCATCCCGGCAAGCTGCTGCGCGGCGCCGTTGAATCCGTGGCCCACGGTGCCAAACTCGGCATGGTGATGCCGTCGGATACCCAGGTGGCCGCCGCTAGGGACCATGCAGTGGGACGCTGGGGCGCCCGAGAGGTGTTCGTCACTCACGGTTCGCCGTACCTGCCGGTAACCGATTGGCACAACGAGTGGCAACGAGTCAGCGGAGAGATGACTGAGCACCAGGTAGACCTGGTGTTTCTCAACTGCATGGGCATGAATGAACAAATGAAGTCAACGGTGCAGCAGGGCACCGGCAAGCCGGTGCTGCTACTGAGTTCCATGCTGGCTCGGGTGATTGCCGAACTCGTCCATTAGATCGCAGCTTACGAAGGCACGCGGGGTCGATGGGCAATCCTGACGCTATTTAACCGCTACCGTCTCTTCTAATTTGCTTGGGTCCACCCACGTCCAATCAATTCCAGTACATTTGACAGTAAAAATGTTTTGCCTCTTTGGCTATATCGGAAGGGGTACCGTTAGCATCAATCGGGGATCTCTTGGGTCACAGCTCAATCACTGTTATAGCGCGTTACGCTCACCTCGAACCCGATGCGGTAAGGGCGGTAATAGCTGCTCTTGACTAACTTCAGTCACACTGGTCGCGCAGTTAAAGCAACCAGTAACGTACTAACCCTGGTAAAGGGATGATGTAGAAGGGAAGAATTGGTGGAGCCGAGGAGGATCGAACGCCTGACCTTGGCATTTCGAAACTAAACCTCAAACTAGCAGGCACAATTAGTCAATCACTTACGCATATCAATCCCGCGCGGATGTGACTGAAAGTGACTCAAATCTACTTGAGTGGACTCCTATCGGACCTGATTTGGGTACACTGACTGAGCCGTATGGCGTTCTCAACTTAACCTTAATCCTTTCGACTAGCAGAGATCAAACTAAGAATTTCGTGAACAATAGTAGCCGCTAGCAGTGCGGTGATCTGGCCTGGCCCATCATAAAGTGGGTTGGTTTCGACTACATCCGCAGCAACTATATTTATCGGCTCAATTGACCGTAACAAACTGAGTGTCTCACGAGCGGAGGGTCCGCCCGCCTCGGGAGTTTGTACACCCGGTGCAAACGCGGGGTCTACAAAATCGAGGTCGAATGTGAAATAAACTGGATGCTCGCCTACTCGCCGAGCAATACATGCAGCGGTCTCCTCGAGTCCTATTGCGAACATCTGATCTCCAGTAATTACTTCATAGCCAAGCTGCAATGATTGAGCAACATCATCAGGGCGAAACAAAGAGCCCCGCATTCCAATCTGAATTGACGATTGAGGTAACACAATTTCTTCCTCTACGGCTCGACGAAAAGGGGTACCTGCAGAATACAGCTTACCACCAAAATATCCAGGCCAAGTGTCAGAGTGAGCATCAAAGTGGACAAGCGCAACCGGACCATGCCGATTTGCTACAGCCCGTAAAGCAGGTAGTGAAACAGAGTGATCGCCACCAATACCAATCGGTATGATTCCGTTCTCAACAAGTGCAGCGACTCCCGTCTGGAGACGATCCATTGTTTCTTCCATATAGCCAGGGATGACAGAGGCATCTCCTGCATCGGCAACTTGAATGTGCTCAAAAACATTCAGATTGTTCCTGTAAGGATTGACTGGTCGTAGCATTACAGACATCGAACGTACCGAGTTAGGTCCAAATCGAGCTCCAGTACGGTAAGGCGCGCCAGAATCACAGGGCAGGCCGATGATGGCTGCATCGAGCTGGTCTCCAATATTCGCTTGCGGTAACCTCATAAAAGTGGGTAAGCCTACGAACCGGGGAGTATCTAGTGAGTCAACTGGGAGGAGTCCATTCATGATGTGAATCCGGTTAGCAAGTTGTGAAGAAAATATAAGTGTACCGGAGCAAATTTTGCTCTCGGTAGTGGGCAGTGTGGCACCGATCTATATTTTTCACCGAAAAGTACAGCAGTTCTCACCCGGGAATCGCTTCCCGGATGAGAACTTGAAATGCCTTAAAACATTGAACGTGTTGGGCTTTCCGGAGTGGGGCTATAACCGATAATATTTGAAGTAATTTTGGCGTAAGTCCCGTCTGCTACCATTTCTGAAAGTGCAGAATTAATTGCTTTGATCAAATTAGGATGATCTTTTTTTGCAGCGAATCCCTTTTGAATGCGACTCAAGT
>Ga0315339_1000866_pt1:12500-31704 | contig 31704 bp, 23 predicted proteins | sample ASW17metaG_FD_204514 | JGI IMG/M metagenome (GOLD analysis project Ga0315339, IMG submission 204514) | Ammonia-oxidizing marine archaeal communities from Pacific Ocean, United States - ASW #17 | ecosystem: Environmental > Aquatic > Marine > Oceanic | place: USA: California... | reverse complement strand
CAAGTGTCCTAGAGTATGCCTTTACTCATGGTGCTTTAAACACAGGGCTAAGAGAAGCCAAAAAAATTAAAGAATTATATCCATTAGATCTACAATCTTACCCAGTAACGGTTATAAACAACTCCGTAACGGTAGAGTAGCTTTGGGTAAAACATTTGCCAAGGAAAATTTGTTTATAAGCAGCCATAACTTTAACTAAGACGAACCAAACTAGTCTCTTACCATAAACGCACAATGTTCTTAATTTCTTCAACAGTCCTCAATGGTTGATCAAGAATCACATGGTGCTGCGCGTTTTCTATACAAATCATCTGAGTTTCAGAATTAATTTGTTCTTTCATATAATTAATAATTTCTTCGGTCATTAGCACACTGTCCTCCCCATAAATAATACCTAAAGGGCAAGGCAGTCCAAATGCAACATCTCTTCTAGGTCTTTCAAAGATTAATTTTTCAAACAACGTATCATCGAATTTCCATTCATAACCATTTTCCACTTCTTGGATAGACCATTTTGCTATGTAATCAATAATATATTGATTTTCGCAGCTCTGATCAGGAGCTAATCTAAATCTTTCTAATATTGATTCTAAGGTTGGGTACGTCTTCCTTCTTCTAATAGGATAACTATGCATATGTTGGCTATAGTCAAAATCAGGTGGCCGAATAGGAGAATCAATCATAATAACACCTCTAATTTTATCTGTTGATAAAGAACCAGCAGCTGCGCTCATAAAACCTCCCAAGCTGTGACCACAGATTACTGGGGGATAAGGTCGGTCATTAAAGAAAAGAGCATCTCTAGCAACAGATAAAATTTCGTTAGCAAATATTTCAGCTTTATATTCTTCTCTGTGATCACTTTCACCCATGCCACTAAGATCAATTGCAACTACCTCAAACAAATCCAAGAAGCTGGGAGCTATGAAATCCCACCAGTGCGAGTGAGATCCACTTCCATGTACAAATAATAGTCCAGGATTTTTTTTATTACCCCATTTTTGGTAATTAATATTTGCACCATCTACTTTGATTGAGTGTTCTGTTTTTTTTACTTTTAGTGATTTAGTAAACCATTTAGGGGGTGTTGAATTCATTTTTTAACCGTGGGTAATTTTTATTTATAGTGAAGAGGTCACTCTTCTAGCATAATGTTGCTTTATTCTTTTACTTGAAAGTTTAAAAAGTTTGTAATTCTAAACTAAAATTATAATAAAGGTTATGAAAGATCCGCTGAAAGGGGTAAAACATGAATTAGCAGATCCAGATGATGAGGCTTCTGAGCCAAAGCCTGCTGCTACAGTTTTACTAGTAAGAGATGCCTCAGATGAAGGGATAGAAGTTTTTCTTATGGAAAGAGCTTCTTCAACAAATTTCGGAGGGGCATATGTTTTTCCAGGAGGAAAGGTTGATTTAGACGATAGTTTAGATGGTATGGATAAGATAACTCATGGTCTTTCTGATAAAGAAGCTTCCAATATTTTGGGTTTGGAATCAGGAGGATTATCCTATTGGGTAGCATGCATAAGAGAATGTTTTGAGGAGGCAGGAGTTTTACTTGCTTATGATGAAAATCATAATAATCTTGATTTTAAGGATAAGGATTTAAGAGAAAGGTTTGTAAATTACAGAGATAGATTAAATCAAAGAGAGACAATTCTAAAAGAAATGTGCCTAGAAGAGAACATTACTCTTTCAGCGGATAGGTTGGCTTATGTATCACACTGGGTTACTCCTAAAATTGAAAAAAAGAGATACACCACTAGATTTTTTATAGCCCAAGCTCCTCAAGATCAAGAAGCTGTGCATGATGGAAAAGAGAGCATAAATAGTTTATGGATTAAACCAGAAGACGCACTAAAGAGGTGGGAAAAAAAGACAATTTTGTTAATTATGCCAACAATAAAAAGTCTAGAGATGATATGTGGTTTCAATTCAACCCAAGAACTTTTAGATAATAAACAAAACTTAGATTCTGGTAATATAAGTACAATAGAACCAAAATTTTTTATGGAAAATGGAAAATTAGTTGGACTATTACCAGGCGAACCTGGATATGAGGATCATTAATTATGAGTCTTGAAACAGATAAGATTGAAGTTCTTTCACCTTTAGTAAGAAGAATTACAGCAGGAAATTCTAGTGTATTTACCGGGCCTGGCACGAATACCTATCTCATAGGAATTGATAAAGTGACCGTTTTAGATCCTGGGCCAGCTATTAAAGAGCATATTGAAGCAATCTCAAAATGTTCGGGAGAGATAGAGCAGATTGTTGTAACCCATACTCATCCAGATCATTCCCCTGGTGTTAAGCTTCTTCAAGATATTCTTGATATACCTGCTTTTGGTTTAATTACTGAAAGTAGTAAGAATCAAGATATGACTTTTAAACCATATTCTTTGTTGCAACATAATGAATTTATAAATGTTGAGAATAACAAATTAAGAGTGATACATACCCCAGGACATGCTTCCAATCATCTTTGTTATCTGCTAGAGGAAGAAGGTATTATTTTCACAGGAGATCATATTATGAATGGTTCTACAGTTGTAATAGCTCCTCCAGATGGGAATATGCGTCACTATATTGAATCTTTGGAGATGTTAAAGGACTATGATCTGAAGATTATTGCACCTGGTCATGGAGAAATCTTACAAGATCCTCAATCAGTAGCGCAATGGATCGTAAAACATAGATTAGAGAGAGAAAGTAAGGTTCTTGTTGCTATAAAGAAAAAAGGTCAAGGAGACGCAGACTCTTTAGTTGAAGAGGTTTATGCAGATGTTAATTCAGCTTTATTTCCTATAGCAAAGTGGTCTTTAGAATCTCATTTAATTAAGTTATTTGAGGATGGGATACTTTCTAAGGAAGAAAATACATACAAGTATATTATTTAAATAAAATTCCGGTTCCATTAATCCCACAATAACCATCCGGATTTTTAGCTAAGTATTGTTGGTGATAGTGTTCAGCATAATAGAATTCTTTAGCTACTTCTATTTCAGTAGTTATTTCTCCTAATCCAGATTCGGTAAGCTTTGTTTGATAATTCTGTTTAGTTTCATTAGCTAAGGTTTTCTGTAAATCATCAAAACAATAGATTCCTGATCTGTATTGAGTTCCATTATCATTGCCTTGTCTCATACCTTGTGTTGGATTATGACCTTCCCAAAAAGATATTAAAAGATCTTTAAAATTTATCAATTTAGGATCAAATATTATGAGCACTACCTCATTATGACCTGTTCTTCCAGTGCATACTTCATTGTATGTTGGGTTTAGGGTCATTCCCCCTGAATAGCCTACAATTGTGGAGAATACTCCTTTCATTTCCCAAAATATTTTTTCTACTCCCCAGAAACAACCCATTCCAAACATAGCTCTTTTCGTGTTGGTTGGAAAGGGCTCTGTTAGAGTTACACCTTTGATAAAATGTTGATTTGGCACTTCTATTTTTTCTTTTCTACCAGGTAAAGCTTCTGAAGGTGAAGGTAAAATAGTTTTTTTATTTATTAAATCAATTAAAGACATTATTTAATTATTCTATTATTTATTAGTTCACTGACAACTGAAGGGTCAGCTAAAGTAGAAGTATCCCCTAATTCTTTAATTTCATTTGCAGCTATTTTTCTAAGTATTCTTCTCATAATTTTTCCAGATCTTGTTTTTGGGAGGCCAGGAGCCCATTGGATAATATCAGGTTTTGCTATGGCACCGATTTCTTTTGAAACTATATTTGTTAGCTCTTTTTTTAAATCATCATTTTCTACTACATTATTCATCAGAGTCACGTAACAATAAATACCTTGACCTTTAATTGCGTGTTGATATCCCACTACAGCCGCTTCAGCAACTTTGGTATGTAACACTAGAGCACTTTCTATTTCAGCGGTGCCTAACCTATGACCAGAAACATTTAATACATCATCAACTCTTCCTGTGATCCAATAATATCCTTCTTCATCTCTTTTAGCCCCATCGCCAGTATTATAATACCCTGGATAGTTTGAAAAATAAGTATCTATGCACCTTTGATGATCTTTATAAACAGTTCTAATTTGGGATGGCCAACTCCTTTTTATGACTAGGTTACCTGACCCTTCTCCTTCAATTTCTTTGCCTTTTTCATCTAATAAGGCGGGCTCAACTCCAAAGAAAGGGAGAGTAGCGCTTCCAGGCTTGAGTTTAGTAATTCCCGCTATTGGAGTTATCATCATTCCGCCTGTTTCTGTTTGCCACCATGTATCAACTATTGGGCACTTTTTTTCTCCAACAATTTTATAATACCATTCCCATGCTTCAGGGTTTATAGGTTCACCAACTGTTCCTAGTACTCTAAGAGATTTTCTGGATGTTTTTACAACCCAATCATCACCTTGGGCCATCAAAGCTCTAAGAGCTGTTGGGGCTGTATAAAAAATATTTACTTTATGTTTATCAATTATATTCCAGAACCTTGAAGAATTAGGATAGGTGGGTATCCCCTCAAACATTAAGGTAGTAGCACCATTAATTAAAGGCCCATAGACAATGTATGAATGACCGGTTATCCAACCTACATCAGCTGTGCACCAATAAATATCACTTTCTTGGTAATTAAATACTATTTTGTGAGTCATTGCGGACTGCAATAGATATCCACCAGTAGTATGTAATACTCCTTTAGGTTTACCAGTTGATCCAGATGTATATAAAATAAATAAGGGATCTTCAGCATCCATTATTTCAGGTTCACAGTAGTCTTCAACTTCTTTAATAGCCTCTTCGTAAACAACATCTCTATTATTTATCCAATTTACTTTAGTATTCGTTCTTTTTATTACAAATACAGAGTGAACATTAGGACAATTCTCTAGAGCTTCATCCACATTATTTTTTAATGGTATTTTCTTTGAGCCGCGGATTCCTTCGTTAGCAGTAATTACAACACTACAATCACTGTTTAAGATTCTATCTTTTAGAGCTTCAGGGGAAAATCCACCAAAAACAACGGAATGAATTGCCCCAATTCTTGCACAAGCTAGCATGGCGTATGCAGCTTCAGGAATCATTGGCATGTAAATGCATACAATATCACCCTTTTTTACCCCTCTTTTCTTTAAGGCATTACTAAATCGACAGACCTCTTTGTGCAGCTCAAAATAGGTTATAGTTTTAGACTCATTTGGTTCATCACCTTCCCAAATAATTGCAATTTCAGAACTTCTTTTTTCTAAATGTCTATCTATGCAGTTAGTGGAAGCATTTAATTTCCCACCTTCAAACCACTCACATTTTCCTTTTATAAAGTTTGATTTAGTTATCTGGTTCCAAGGCTTGTCCCAAGTTAAGTATTTTTTTGATTGTTTAGTCCAAAAAGAATCAGGATTTTCTAATGATTCTCTATAGAGTTTTAGATATTCTTTTGCTGTTATAGAATGATTTCTTGAAGATATAGGTTGAGAGTAGGTTATGTTTTTAGACATTATTTTTAAATAAAACTAGGAGCAGGATTAAAATACATTTTTCTTCCTTCAGGGCTGTTAAAAAACTCCATAAGTTTACCTAGCAGCATCAGAAAGTCATCTTCTTTAGAGGAAAAATCTATAAATTCTGAATTAACAATTAAAACAGGAGCTTTATCATAATTTAGAAAGAATTCCTTATAGGCTTCATTTAGTCTTTCTAAGTAGTCGATACTTATATTTCTTTCTATTTCTATTCCTCTTTGCTGCACCCTTTGATAGAGCGTTTCGGTATTTGCCTGCAAGTAAACAACAAGATCTGGCAGGGGTAGGTCAATGGATAAATAATCATAAATTTGATTATATAAATTTAATTCATGATCACTTAAGGTAACTGCAGCAAATAATTTATCTTTTTCAAGAAGAAAGTCTGAGATCCTAACAGGAGAGAAGATGTCATCTTGTAACAAGTTTTGAGATTCTTTGACTCTTTGAAAAAGAAAGAAAAGTTGGGTTGCTAAAGCAGCTTGATTTGGGTTCTTATAAAAATCTTTAAGGAATGGATTTTCATTAGGTTTTTCTAGGAAAGTTTCATATCCAAAAGATTCTGCAAGAAGTTTTGTTAAGGTTGTTTTTCCAACTCCTATAGGACCCTCAACAGATATAAATTTTGGAATTTTTTTAAATTTATCAAGATCTATTCTCCTAGGCATATTTATCTTTTAACTAGAATTATTCAAGCTTTAATTCTATATCTATTTGCTGACCTTTAGGTGTTTTTGTAATTTTTTTCGTTCCAAATTTCTTAGATATGTTAATCATTTTTTGTCTTTGCTTAGGATTAATTCTTTGAAAATTTGTCCACCAATACCCTAAGTCATTTAGATAAAGTCCAGCTTTTTCTCTATTTATAAGAAAATCATACCCTGCCCTAAACCTTTTATGCCTAATTAAATCATTAGCTTTTGGAGTATTAGTTTTTAATAATCTTATTTGAAATTCCCATATTTCTATAATGGAAGATTGCATTCTTTTTGGAATAGAGCAAAATTCTGATTCTGCATATATTATTCTCAGTGCATTTAATCTTAATTCTGATAATTTAGTCTTCGAAGATGTTATTTCACCAATTTTTTCTGCTAGGGATGGCCACAACATACAGCTCAGAAAGAAAGGAAGCATTACTGGTTTATTAATTTTAATTCTATTATCTGTCTCCTTCAGAGAGGTTTTAATAAAATTTGTATAGTACATATTTTTATCTCTTTTATTTAGCATTAATGTTAGAGAAGGGAAAAGATATCGGAGTAAACCAAGTTTATTGAGAAGCTTAAAAGTTTCATATGCTTTTCCATAAAGGAATAACTTATTTATTTCGTCTAGTCTCCTCGCTGGAGGTATATTAAGAAGTAATTTTCCCATCTCTAGAATTTTATTTTCAAGAGTGTGGTCAAGATTTATGCTTAATTTGGAAGAAAATCTTACTGCTCTCAACATCCTAATAGGGTCTTCTTTAAATCTAGTTTCTATATCTCCTATAATCCTAATCTTCTTATTTATACAATCCCTATAACCACCCGTAAAATCTAAGATATCTTGAGTTTTGATATCATAGAACAAGGAGTTAATTGTAAGATCCCTTCTTAAGGCATCTTCTTTAGAGTTTCCGTAATAGTTGTCTCTAAGAACCATTCCTTCTTTTGTTGAAATATTTTTGATCTTGTCACTTCTGAAAGTAGCTACTTCAGTTATCTCTCTCCCATTTCTGACATGAACTAATCTAAATCTTCTACCAATAATCCTACTTCTGGGGATCAGTTTTTTGATTTGTTCAGGGGTCGCGTTAGTAGCAATGTCAAAATCTTTAGGTTTTATACTCATAAGATTATCCCTTATACACCCACCCACTAAGTAACACTCAAAGCTATTTCTAGTTAATGTTTGAATTATTTTTTTTGGACTTTTGGGGATAGAACTCAGGCTCATTTTGTGAATAGATGCAGGAATCTTTTCTAGTTGAGCCATAAAATTTACATTGTAAGTTAAGAGGTTGGATAGTTAGCCAAAATTTTGTCTTTCCTTTATCTCTTCTAAGGTCTTGCAATCTATACATCTGGTAGCTGTTGGTCTTGCTTCTAGTCTTCTAATCCCAATCTCTATTCCACATGACCTGCAATAACCATAATCCAAGTTTACTAACTCTTCAATGGACTGCTCTATCTTATTCAATAATTTTCTTTCTCTTTCCCTTGTTCTGAGCTCTAGAGTAAATTCTTCTTCTTGAGATGCTCTATCTGATTGATCAGGAAAGTTTGAAGGGTTTTGTTGGAGATTCTCAGCTGTTTTGCTTTGTTCTATTATTAACATCTTTTTCCAGGATTCTAGGATCTTCTCAAAATGGTTGCGTTGTCTTTTGTTCATGTATCTTTCATTTTTTCGCAAACTAAGAGCTTCTAGTGAAGCAAGGAAAGCCTCTTCTCCCTCGTATCTTTTAGAAGTTTTATGTAATGGTTTTTTCCGTATTTTTCTTAGAATTTTCTTTACAGACCCTTTCTTAGTAGATTTTGTAGTTGATTTCTTTTCTGTAATTTTTTTCTTTACAGACTTTTTTTTATCAATATGTTTCTTTAACTTAGTAACAGAGGATTGTTTTTTCACAACAGTTTTCTTTTTCATTGAAGTCCTTTTTGAAGTAGTAGGTGTTTTTTTAGGTGACATTTTGAGATTAATAATTTGCTCTAGTTTTAGAAGGATCAGGAATTTATCAGTTTATTTTTTCTTTTTCCACATATTTTTAATTTAATTATCAAAGATCTAATAAAACTTTAATGATTAATATGAGTTAATAATATCTTTGAATCTTTGTTTAGGTAACCTAGGACCAAAAAATTCAACATTTTTAGATGCTGCAAAACAACCAAATTTAGCAGCTTCTTGAGCTGAAAAACCTTGAGAAAGATAATGAAGAACAGCTCCTGCAAACATATCTCCAGCACCATTTGTATCGATAGCATTTGCTTTAACGCCTTTTATTTGATGCACTTTATTTTCATCACATATGGAAGCGCCCATTTCTCCTTTTGTAATAAAAGTTGTTTTTGCTAAGCCTTGCATGTCCATTAGCGCTAACTCGAAACTATTTTTTTTGGTTAAGGATAGAGCTTCAGACTGATTACAAAATATTATATCTAAGTCAGAATTAATTATTTCCATCATTCTACCATGAAAGGCAGACACAATATTTAAGTCAGAAAGTGAGAAGGCAATCTTTGTTTTGTTATCCTTTGCAATTTTAATGGCCTTATTACAAGCTTTAAACGAACTATCTGAAGTTACTAAATATCCCTCCATTAGCAGGTATTTTGATTCGGCTATACCTTGAATATCTAGGTTGTTTTCAGAAAAAGTTTCACTTATGCCAAGACAAGTGCACATAGTCCTTTCTGCATCTGGAGTTATCATAATGATGCTTTGACCTGAGGGATTAAGAGAGTCTTCAGGAAGAATATTATTTTGAATATTGTTTGTATCTAAATCTTTTTTATAAAATCTACCAAGTTCATCATTAGAAACCTTACAAGAGTAATGACAATTGGATCCAAATGATGATGCAGCTATAATTGAGTTTGTTGCAGATCCTCCACAAGCCTTTAAAGGATTTGGTGAATTTTCTTCCAGATATCTAAGCAACTCCTGTTGCCCATCGATGTCTTTAAGAGTCATGGAACCAAATTCTATATTTAATTTTCGGAGGATCTTTAAAAAGGGTGGATCTATTTTAAATTGTAAATCTACAATGGCGTGGCCAAGTCCTGAGATATCTAGTGACATAATTTTAATTTGGTTGATTTGTACAAATAGTCATAGACTATGGTTTTAATTTTTCTTTTTAAGAATGAAAGAATGAATTTACTAAACTCTAACATAAAAAAAGTCTTAGTGATTATAGCTTTAATTGGCTTGCTATTTTTCTTTGTTTTTATAAGCGTATTAGATTTTAAAGTAAAAGATAAGTTCAATGGCGCTCTTTGGACAATACCAGCTAAAGTTTTTTCAAGATCGTTGGATATTTCAGAGGGAGGTTATTTAGATAGAAATAGATTAATGCAAGAATTAGAACTTCTTGGGTATAAAAAAGATGTGGAAATAGATAGGGCTGGTGAATATAAATTATCAGACTCAAGTTTAACTCTTTTTTTAAGGGGCTTTGATAATGACGTTAAAAAACAAGAAAAGGGAAGGTTCAATATTAAATTTAATTCTTCAAGTAAAGTTGATTCTATTAAAAGATCTGATGGCATAAATTTAGACTTTATTTCTCTTGAACCTTCTGCAATAGGAGGTATGTACCCAGCTCATATGGAAGACAGAATTCCTCTTAAATGGGAAGAAGTACCAGAAAGCCTTGTAAATATTTTAATTGCTGTTGAGGATGGAAAATTCTTTGAACACAATGGCTTTTCTCTCAAATCAATGTTCAGAGCACTTTTTAAGAATGTAGCTGCAGCAGATGTTATAGAAGGTGGAAGTACAATTACTCAACAATTGGCTAAAAGTTTATTCTTTTCTTCAGAGCAGACTATTTCGAGAAAATTTATGGAACTTATTGTCGCTATGCTTATAGAGTTTCATTATTCTAAGAATGAAATTATTCTTGCATATATTAATGATGTTCATTTATCACAAGTTGGTAATAGATCAATTAATGGTTTTGGTTTAGCATCTGAACACTTTTTTGGGACACCAATAGGTTCTTTAGAAATACATCAGATGTCTTTATTAGTTGGGATGTTGAAAGGACCTTCAATTTATAATCCTAGAAGATATAAGGAAAGAGCTAAAAAAAGAAGAGATCTAGTTCTGTCTATTTTAGCTAGAGAAGGAGTTTATTCATCAGAACAGATTAAAGATTCTAAATCTAAGCCCATCAATGTTATTGCTCCAAGATATGGCAGTAAGACCAAGCATCCAGCCTTTCATGATCTTGTTAGATTAGAACTTAGAGATAATTTTGTAGATAAAGATCTAAGAATAAATGGTTTACAAATTCATACTAATTTAGATCCGGTAATACAAAATATCTCTCAACAAAATCTAAGGTCTACTATCTCTAGATTACAATTAAAATATAAAGCTAATTTAGAGGATCTTCAGGGAGCTGTGGTGATAGCTAATATAAATAGTGGAGAAATCGTTTCATTTGTTGGTAGCTCTTCACAAAATAAACTTGGCTTTAATAGGGCTTTGAACGCAATAAGACCTATTGGTTCATTGATGAAACCGGTAGTCTATCTTACCGCTTTAAAACAGCATCATAAGTATAGATTGAATAGTATTTTAGAAGATTCTAAGTTTATTCTAGATTTGCCTGAAGGTGGAACATGGGAGCCTAGTAATTTTGATAACAAATACCATGGTTCTATTCAATTACACGAAGCATTATGGCAATCATATAACATTGCAACTGCAAGGTTAGGGATGGAATTAGGGGTTTCAGAAGTATTAAAAGATTTAAGCAGTCTAGGATTTAAGACAGAACAGATACCTTTACCTTCTCATTTAATTGGCTCTATTGAAATGACTCCACTCCAAGTTGCTCAAATTTATCAGACAATATCTTCCGAAGGTTTTCATTCAAATCTAAGGGCCGTTAGTTATGTTGCAGATGTTAATAAGAAATTGACTTGGATAAACCCCTTGAGTTTAGAACAAAGGTTTAGATCTGAAGATATCCATTTATTGAAATTTGCACTTAAGCAGACATTTGCAAGAGGGACAGCTAGAGGTTACTCAGAAAAAAAGATTAAAAAGTGGAATATAGGTGGAAAAACAGGTACTTCAAATGACCAGAGAGATAGCTGGTTTGCTGGTTATGCAGGAGATTTTATAGCTATTATATGGTTGGGTTTTGATGATAATAGGAAAACACCTTTAACCGGAAGATCTGGAGCTTTACAAGTTTGGAAGGCAATCATGGATGACATAGATCCTACTGCCCAAAGAGTAGCTATCCCGCAAAGAGTTAAGTATCAATGGGTTGATTTAGATGACGGGTTATTAAGTGGCGAACAATGCCCTAATTCTATTTTTATGCCTTTCATTACTGGCTTTATTCCGAAAGAAGTTTCTTCCAGATCTAGAAATTGTAGAATCTCTAATATGTCTTATAGAAAGGAGATTTATCAGAAGGTCAAAAAAATAGCGGAAGGTTTAAGTGAAGACTAATTTATATAAAGCATTTATTAATTCCGTATGGCTTATATTGCTATCAAGTTGTATGACCTTTAACCAGAAGGTAGATCTATCTAAAATAGAAGACCTAGAAGATTTTTCGTCTTCAGTTCTAGAATTGCTTTCTGATGAAAATTACTTAAGAGCAGAAGTGCAACAAATAAATGCCAGTCAGCCCTCTATTCAACGGATTATTTATGAAGCAGACTTATTTTGGAATGAATCAAAAGTAAGTAATGCTGTTTTTACTTTAGAAAGAGCTTTAAGAATTAATAAGAATGAACCCTCTGTATATCTTAGGCTTGCACATATTAAAATGGAAGGAGGTTATATACTGGAAGCCAAGAGTTTTGCTTCAAGAGGTTTAATGATAGAAGATATTTCTTCTTGGGAGAGAGTTCTTTTGGGTGTTTATCTAAATTTATAAAATAAGGTTTTAGATATTTTTAATTAAGTACTCTGTAATTTTTTTTGTTTCTTGACCTTGATATAAGGTTTTAGAGATAGCTGCCATTTTAGCTAGTGAGTTTTTTATTTTATGTATATTTTTTTTATTTATACCGCCTATCGCTATAACTGGCTTATTAATATTTTTACTTATGTGATTCATCTCTTCTATAGAAGCTTTTATTGCTAAAGGTTTTGTTTTAGATTTGAAGATACTACCTATAGCTATGTAATCAGCACCTTCTTGTATAGCTTTTAGTGAGAGTTGGAGGTTGTTATGACAAGAGATGCCAATAATATATTCTTTACCAAGAAGCTTTCTAGCTTTTACACAGGACATGTCATCTTGACCCAGATGTAATCCATCAGCCTGAATTTCATAAGCCAGATTAGGGTCATCATTTACTATCAAAATAGCATTATTCTCATGGCATATGTCCTTAATTTTGATAGCGAAAGTATACTTATCTTTAGAGCAAAGATTTTTATTCCTAAATTGTACAATCCTAGCTCCAGATGAGGTGATAATCTTTGTTTTATAAAGCACTTCATCCATAGGTAGATCATCTGGTGTGATTACATACAAACCTTGTAGTAGGTCTAATTTGCTTATATTAGTAACCTCTTTAAAATTTTTTGGCCTTTGCCTAGGGGAAATGCATTTTTGATAGATTCATGAGTAAAGCTTTGGGCATCTTCAATAGATTGTTCAAGAGATTTTTTTTTGGCTAATAGACCAGTTATTGCTGAAGCTAAGGTACAGCCTGTTCCGTGGTAATTTCCTTCAACTCTATTTAAAACCCACTCTTTTTTTAATTTTTTTGATGAGTAAAGTTTATTTATAATTTTATTACTCAAAGGCGCACAGTCCTTAAGAAGAATATTTTCTGCAATTAAATTAGGTTTAATGATTAATTCTTCTTTAGATATTTTGTCATTCAATATATAAGCTTCTTCTAGATTAGGTGTAATTAAGTAGCTAAAAGGAAAAATTTCTTCTTTTATTTTTTTAATTAGTTTTTGGTCTGCTAAGGTTCCTCCCATAGAAGGTCTAATAATTGGATCAATTATTACTTTCTGTTTTTTTTTTAATTTTTTCAGTATACGAATAATTTCGTTTGCTATCTCTATACTTCCAATTGCTCCTATTTTGACTGCATTAATTTCTACATCAGATAGTAGTAGTTCAGATTGCTCTCTAAAGATTTGGGGGTTTATTGGGTAACTTTTTTTAAACTTTGATGTACTCTGAGATGTCAAACAACTAATTAAACAAACGGCATGACAATTTAAATTTGTTAAAGTCTCTATATCAGCCTGTATTCCTGCTCCACCTGTTGGATCATGCCCTCCTATAATAAGTATTTTTGGAGGGTATTTATTCATCTTTTTATTTTATCACCAGACATATCATATAATATTCTTTTAATTATACTGGAGATAGAGTAATTATTAGGCATGGCTAATAAAATAAAAGTAGGAATATTTGGTGGCTCAGGTTATACAGGAGAAGAATTAACTAAGTTAATATGCTCTCATTCTGGAGCGTCATTATGTGCTATTAGCTCTAGGGAACTAGAAGGGAAAGATTTATCTTCTATATATCCTGACATACCTAGCCTTCCAAGCATAAATTTTTGTAGTCCTAAGTATTCAAATTTTAAGGATTGTGAGGTTGTTTTCTTTGCTACACCACACGGTATTTCAATGAATTTTGTTAAAGAATTCTTAGCAAATGGAACAAAAGTAATTGATTTGTCTGCAGATTTTAGAATTAAGAACCCCAAAATATGGGAAAAGTGGTACGGTCTTGAGCATACTGCTATAGACCTTTTAAATGAAGCAGTTTATGGCTTACCAGAGATAAATAAGGATAAAATATCTATAGCTAGGCTGATTGCAGTACCAGGCTGTTATCCGACAGCAACTCTCTTAGGAGTTCTTCCAGTTTTGGAAAGCGGAAAAAAGATAATAAATATTACTTGTGATGCTAAGACAGGGATTAGTGGAGCGGGTAGGAAGGCAGTTGATAGCTATCTTCTTTCTGAAATGAAAGATAATTTTAGGGCTTATAGTGTTGAGAACCATAGACATACAACTGAAATCCAGCAATTGATAGATTCTAAATCTAATAGTTCTGTAGAGTTTAATTTTGTTCCTCATCATCTCCCGATCATGAGAGGTATATACGCAACTCTTTATGTTTCTATAGAAGATTTAAATCATAATTGGCCGATGGCATTTGAAGAATACTATAATGAATTTCAGAGTATTGCTATTTTAGGAGACAAGGAAGTTCCTGAGTCTATTTTTGTAAATAATACAAATAAATGTCACATTTCTATTAAAAATTCTTCTATTTCTAATCAACTTGTTATTATTTCAGCAATTGATAATTTAGTTAAAGGAGCATCAGGGCAAGCCCTGCAATGTTTTAATTTAATGCATAATTTTGAAATAGATTATGGATTGGCATAGAATGATTTAATGTTAGAAAAATATACTCCTTCTGCATTAAAGCTTTCAACCGGCGCTGTGGAGAAAATTTTGTCTCTTTCTTCAGGACAAGATGATCAAACTATTAATTTAAGAGTCTATGTAACTGGAGGAGGATGCTCAGGTTTTCAGTATGGATTTTCTTTTGATGAGATAGTAGATGAAGAAGACACATGCATTTCTAGAGGAGGAGCAAGTTTAGTTGTAGATCCATTAAGCCTTCAGTATTTAACTGGTTCACTCATTGACTATAAAGAAGACATATCTGGTTCCAAGTTTGTTATTGAGAACCCTAATGCAATTACAACTTGTGGATGCGGAGAGTCATTTTCTATCTAGAAGGGCGTGTTATCTTCCCAAGAAATATTTCTCCTTTACTGCCTGTAACTCTTGATAATTCGAATCTAAAATTCTCCATCCTTTGTTTTGCAAACCAAGCAAAACTTATAGCTTCTAGGTAATCAGGATTTATCCCTAGATCATTTGTTGAAAAAACTTTCTTGTTAAGTTCTCTTTCAATTTGGTTCATAAGAAATGTGTTATGAAGTCCTCCTCCACAACAGAATATTTTTTCATCATCTTTAAGCTTTAGTTTTAATAACTCTTTTGTAAGAGTTTTGACTGTTAGTTGTAGCAATGTAGCTTGTACATCTCCAGGTTGGAATAGCTTTTTACATTTTCTATTAGCCATGTTGATCCAGTTGATATTAAAGTAATCTGGACCTGTACTTTTTGGGTAATTTATTTGAAAATAGTTATCACTTAGCATAATTTCTAAGAGGTCTTTATCCGGGGTCCCGCTAGCTGCCCAATCTCCATTTTTGTCATACTCATTTCCATTATGCTCTCTTGACCAACAATCCATAAGACAGTTGCCTGGACCAGTGTCATAACCGTAAGTTAAAGCACAAGGTTCAATGGAGGTTATATTAGTTATGCCACCAATATTGACTATTATTTTCTTCTTTTGATCTTTACTAAAAACTTTCTCATGAAAAATAGGAGTTAGAGGTGCTCCTTGACCGCCAGCCGCTATATCTTGAGATCTAAAATCAGCAACCGTAGTAATTTTTGTAGTATCAGCAATTATCTTAGGATTTCCTACTTGGAGGGAAAAGGGTTTAGCAGATCTAGGTGAATGTTTAATTGTTTGCCCGTGTGAGCCAATAGCAATAATATTTCTAGGTTTTATTTTTTCTTGGTTAAGTATTTTTGTTACCGCTCCTACAAACACTGTAGCCATTGTTTTATCAAGTTGTTTAATTTCTTTATCATGAAGGGTACTTGCGTTCACCGCTAAAAAAATAGCTTGTTTAATTTCTTTGGAGATAGGATATGAACAGGAACCTATTGTTTTAATATTATCTCCATATAATTCAACCAAGACTGTATCAACAGAATCAACGCTAGTGCCTGACATTAAACCAATATATAAATTATTATTCATAGAACAGCATTATTTGTAGTCAGTCTTTCAAAAGTATCAATTTTACTTAAGCGTTGTATAAATATTTTATTAAATATATTTAATTCTCTTGAGTTTACTGGTTGAGCGTTAGGAAACTTTACAGTTAGTGGATTTGTGTGCCTACCATTGACATGAAATTCATAATGAAGATGATAACCTGTTGCCATGCCTGACTTCCCTACATAGCCAATGATATCTCCTTGTTTTATTTTACTTCCTATATAAGATCGTTTATGAAATCTTTCAAGATGAGCATATTTAGTTGAGTAATCTTCAGAATGTTTAATTTCAACTAAATTACCATAACCACTATTTCTTGATGCATAAATGATACTACCATCTCCAGTAGCTATTACAGGAGTTCCTCTTGCTGCAGCATAATCTACGCCAGTATGAGCTTTAATTTTATATAAGATAGGGTGTTTTCTTTTTAAATTATATTTAGAACTAACATAACTGAATTCAACTGGTGATCTCAAGAAAGCTTTCTTCATATTTTGACCTTGAGGTGAAAAATATTCAGCCTTACCATTTTTTTGGTCATAACGAGTTGCTATTATTTCTTTACCTTGTAAATTAAATTTAGCTATCAATATGTCACCATCTTTAATTTTTTCTCCATCTAATAAAACTTCTTCATAGATTAAGCTATAGCTGTCACCAGGCCTAAGATCATATGTGAAGTCTATATCCCATCCGTAAATATATGCCATATCCATAATTACACTATCAGGGATACCAGATTTTAGGCCATCCCTATAAAGAGATTCTTCAATAACTACTTTTTTATAAATGGGTACAGATTCTGTAGACCTAATGTAGGGTTTTATTGAGAACGATCCATCTATATTGTTAACTTCTATTCCTTGAGTTGGTTTTTTGAGATATTTCATAGAAAGAAGCTCGCCTTTGTCATTTGTATTTATAATTAATTCCTCTCCTATTTTTAATTGAGTAAGGAGTTCACTATTTTTAGATTCTATGATTTGTTTAATGGAATTCTCATTAATACTAGATTTTTTTAAAATAGAAATTAACGAATCATTTCTTCTTACTTTTATTTTTAACTCTTGGATGTTAGAACTTTCTTTGAATTCTAAATCTAGGAATTTAGTGGCAGTTATCTTTTTAGAAAGTAATCTTTCGGTTTCTTCTATTGCTGGCTTAGAAGAGAAAGAGCTAAAAACTAGCAGGGAAAATACCATTATTCCTATAAATACTATTTGTATTTTAGGAAATAGCGTAACAAACTTATATAATCGTTTAGCTGTTTGCATTTATTGAATAATTTTTTTTCTAGTACAGTAGATATTAGCTAAAATTAAATAATACCACCTAAACTCTTTCTATTATTTTAAAAATGACAATTAAAAACTTTAAAGAACTAGCAAGAGGTTGTGAAGAAATTATACCTAATGAAGAATTTTTGACCAAACTTAGGAAGAAGAAATCTTTAAGAGTTAAGGTAGGTTTTGATCCAACTGCATCAGATTTACATTTAGGGCACACTGTTTTATTAAATAAAATGAAAGTATTTCAAGATTTAGGTCATGAAGTAATATTTTTAATAGGAGATTTTACTGCATTAGTAGGAGATCCTTCTGGATTAAATGAAACAAGACCCCCTCTTGGTCTAGAAGAAATAAAAGAAAACTCACAGACTTACGAAGAACAAGTATTTAAGGTTCTGGACAGAAAAAAAACTGAAATAAGATATAACTCTGAATGGATGAATAAACTTTCCCCATCAGATTTTATAAATTTGAGTTCGACCCAAACTGTAGCAAGAATGTTAGAAAGAGATGATTTTAATAAGAGATATAAGGCCCAAAAACCTATCTCAATTCATGAATTTATCTATCCTTTATTGCAGGGCTATGATTCTTATGTTTTAAATACAGATATAGAATTAGGGGGTACAGATCAAAAATTTAATTTGTTATTAGGTAGAGAAATACAAAAGTATTTTGGAACTGAACAACAAGTTTGTATGACTTTGCCATTATTAGAAGGAACTGATGGTGTTAAGAAGATGTCAAAATCTATAGGTAATTTTATTGCAATAGATAGTGGATCAGATGAGATCTTTGGTAAGATTATGTCCATATCTGATAATTTAATGTGGAGATATTTTGAGCTATTAAGCTTTAAATCATTAGTGGATATAAATACCCTTAAAGAGTCAATCAGTGATGGTCAAAATCCAAGAGATATTAAATTTTTGTTAGCTGAAGAGTTGGTAGATAGGTTTTGTGGTAAAGGTTCAGGAAAATTAGCTAAAACGGATTTTATAGATAAATTTCAAAAGGGTAAGATTCCTGTAAAGTTAGAAGAAATCATAGTAAAACAAACTAAAAAAGTTTTAACGTTGCCTAATGCGCTAAAAGAAGCAGGTCTAGTGAAAAGTACATCAGAAGCTATGAGATTGATAAAGCAGGGTGCAGTAAGAATTAACGAACAAAAAGTTACAAATGGTAAGGATTTTAGACTACCTAAAAACCCATTTTTATGCCAAATAGGGAAAAAGAGGTTTGCACGAATTGTTATAAAAAGATAATACTTTCATTTAGAGTTTAATGCAGTATACTGCGCGTCCCGCAAGAGTTTTCTTGAGGGATGTTCTTTTAAATATTAGAAATAAAGTAATTTGTGTGGGCGTTTATAATAAAGCGTCACTTACCATGTTTTGAATTTAAGCAGTTTACTGTTTTAGATTTAAAAACAATATAGTGTTCTAAACACTTAAAAGTTAGAGAATTCAATTGAAGAGTTTGATCATGGCTCAGATTGAACGCTGGCGGTAAGCTTAATACATGCAAGTCGTGCGGTAACAGACATAATTGATCTTGCTTGCAAGGTCATGGTGCTGACGAGCGGCGAACGGGTGAGGAACACGTAGGAATATACCCAGTAGCGGGGGACAGCTCGAGGAAACTCGAATTAATACCGCATACGCCCTAAGGGGGAAAGAAGGCCTCTTCTTGAAAGCTTTCACTATTGGATTAGCCTGCGTAAGATTAGCTTGTTGGTGGGGTAAAGGCCTACCAAGGCAACGATCTTTAGCTGGTCTGAGAGGACGATCAGCCACATTGGGACTGAGACACGGCCCAGACTC
>Ga0315339_1000866_pt1:0-10000 | contig 31704 bp, 23 predicted proteins | sample ASW17metaG_FD_204514 | JGI IMG/M metagenome (GOLD analysis project Ga0315339, IMG submission 204514) | Ammonia-oxidizing marine archaeal communities from Pacific Ocean, United States - ASW #17 | ecosystem: Environmental > Aquatic > Marine > Oceanic | place: USA: California | collected... | reverse complement strand
ACGTCCGTAGTCAAGAGGGAAACAACCCAGACCGCCAGCTAAGGTCCCAAAGTGTTATTAAGTGGGAAACGATGTAGGAAGGCCCAAACAGCTAGGAGGTTGGCTTAGAAGCAGCCATCCTTTAAAGAAAGCGTAATAGCTCACTAGTCGAGTCGGCCTGCGCGGAAGATATAACGGGGCTAAATAACACACCGAAGCTGCGGATAAATTAAACGTTCGCGTTTAATTTATGGTAGGGGAGCGTTCTGTAAGCTGTTGAAGGTGGATTGTAAAATCTGCTGGAGGTATCAGAAGTGAGAATGCTGACATGAGTAACGATAAGAGAGGTGAAAAACCTCTCCGCCGAAAGACCAAGGTTTCCTGTCCAACGTTAATCGGGACAGGGTGAGTCGACCCCTAAGGCGAGGGCGAAAGCCGTAGTCGATGGGAAATAGGTTAATATTCCTATACTTCTTGTTACTGCGATGGAGTGACGGAGAAGGCTAGGCCAGCAAGGCGATGGTTGTCCTTGTTTAAGGTTGTAGGCTGGAATTCTAGGTAAATCCGGAATTCTAAGGCTGAGAACTTATGACGATTATTTCTTTTAGAAATAAGAAGTGGTTGATGCCATGCTTCCAGGAAAAACTTCTAAGCTATAGGTAATAAGGAATCGTACCGTAAACCGACACAGGTGGTCAGGTAGAGAATACTAAGGCGCTTGAGAGAACTCTGGTGAAGGAACTAGGCAAAATGGTACCGTAACTTCGGGAGAAGGTACGCCTCTATTAGGTGAAAAGATTTACTCTTGGAGCTGAAAGGGGTCGAAGATACCAGGTGGCTGCGACTGTTTACTAAAAACACAGCACTCTGCAAACACGAAAGTGGACGTATAGGGTGTGACGCCTGCCCGGTGCCGGAAGGTTAATTGATCCGGTTAGCCCCTTGTGGGCGAAGCTGGTGATCGAAGCCCCGGTGAACGGCGGCCGTAACTATAACGGTCCTAAGGTAGCGAAATTCCTTGTCGGGTAAGTTCCGACCTGCACGAATGGCGTAACGATGGCCACGCTGTCTCCACCAGAGACTCAGTGAAATTGAATTTGCGGTGAAGATGCCGTATACGCGCGGCTAGACGGAAAGACCCCGTGCACCTTTACTATAGCTTCACACTGGACTTAGAATTTATTTGTGTAGGATAGGTGGGAGACTTTGAAGCGTGGACGCCAGTTCATGTGGAGTCACCCTTGAAATACCACCCTAATAAATTTTGAGTTCTAACTTAAACCCGTTATCCGGGTTGAGGACAGTGTGTGGTGGGTAGTTTGACTGGGGCGGTCTCCTCCCAAAGAGTAACGGAGGAGCACGAAGGTAACCTCAGCACGGTCGGACATCGTGCAATGAGTGCAATGGCATAAGGTTGCTTAACTGCGAGACTGACAAGTCGAGCAGGTACGAAAGTAGGTCATAGTGATCCGGCGATTCTGGATGGAAGGGTCGTCGCTCAACGGATAAAAGGTACGCCGGGGATAACAGGCTAATACCCCCCAAGAGTTCACATCGACGGGGGTGTTTGGCACCTCGATGTCGGCTCATCACATCCTGGGGCTGGAGCAGGTCCCAAGGGTATGGCTGTTCGCCATTTAAAGTGGTACGCGAGCTGGGTTTAGAACGTCGTGAGACAGTTCGGTCCCTATCTGCCGTGCGCGTTGGAAAATTGAGAAGAGTTGCTCCTAGTACGAGAGGACCGGAGTGAACGAACCCCTGGTGTTCGGGTTGTCATGCCATTGGCATTGCCCGGTAGCTATGTTCGGAAAGGATAACCGCTGAAAGCATATAAGCGGGAAGCCCCCTTCAAGACTAGTTTTCCCTGAGCCTTCGGGCTCTAAAGAGCCGTTCAAGACTAGGACGTTGATAGGCAGGATGTGTAAGCATTGTAAAGTGTTGAGCTAACCTGTACTAATTGCTCGATCGGCTTGATCATATAACACCAAATAACTTTGTTATTAAGTAGTAATAGATTGAATTTATAAGTTTATTCCTGATGATCATAGCAAGAGTGAACCACCTGATACCATTTCGAACTCAGAAGTGAAGCCTCTTAGCGCCGATGGTAGTATAGTTTAACTATGTGAGAGTAGGTCATTGTCAGGATTTTTTTAAAAACCCTAGTTTACGCTAGGGTTTTTTTTTGCATTATCAGCATAGCCCCTAGAGCAGATGCATATTCCCCATTTTCAGGAAAGTGTGGTTTAAAATTTGTGATAGTTGCAGCTTGATTTAAAGATTCTCTTAATGTTGAGAAAGTAGGAGTTCTTCCAATAACAACAATATCTTTGACATCAAAAGTGATCGCAACTGATGTAGCTATCCTAGCTATTGTTTGACCTACCATATTAACTATTCCAGCGGCTAGGTCTTCTTTAGATATTATTTCATCAGATTTAATTATCTTTCCAAAATTTACAGCAGAAGTATCCGGAGGGAGGTTTCCTATTGGTCCAGTTATAACATCGCTCAGTATAAGATCTGTATTAGAGTGATTACCTTTTTTTGCTAATTCTTGTATTTTAATAGGATCACTTTCTTGAATGATTAATTTCGAAAGCCCTATAAGTGTTCCACCTCCAATACCTGTTCCAGAACAGTGCATATATTCTCCATTATTAGCATAAACACAAGCTGTTCCAGATCCAGCACTCACTATGATTACTGGTCTATCATAGATTTTACTTAATTCTATACCTCCAGCACCAATAGCTTCTATTTCATTTACGTGGAAGATGGGTATATTTTTAATTTCGTTACCTAATTTTTGATGATGTCCCCCTGTGACAGAAATTCCTTTTATATTTGTTGGTTTCTCTCCGATTTCATCTATCAAATCCAAAAGAAATGCATCATTAGGAATTTCTTTACTCAGAAACATTTCATGCACTAATTTATCTTCTTTTTTTACAAGAATATCTGTATTAGTAATTCCAAAGTCAATAGAAATAAACATGTATTATATTAAAAAAGGGTAATTAAGTGGCCAGTATAGTTATAAACTAAGCACAGGAAAAGTTAATAAAGCAAGGATTGATGATTAAAACAATAACCTATCTAATTTTTTTATTTGGTTTAATTGGCTGTGGTGGCAGTGGTGGTGGTGGATCAAGTAAAGCCTCTCCAACGTTTTCTAATTCCATCTCAAATTCTTCCTCTTCTCAAATATCTCCATCTAATTCAACTCTAGATTTTGATGCTGAGAAATTCCAATTTGAAGAGAGTTCCGAATATAAATCTCAGTATGGTTTAAGTTTAATAAAATCTTCATCTGCCTATGCTAGGGGGGCTACAGGAGAAGGCGTTTTAATAGGTATTATGGATACTGGTGTGGATTTCCTGCATCAAGAACTTAATGGTGTTGATAAATTTCAGACTATTTATACTACTTATGATGAAAACTCTCCACCTTCAACAGATGAAAAGAGGCATGGCACTCATGTTGCTGCAATTATTGCTGGAGAAAAAGAAGGATCTGGGATGCATGGAGTCGCCTTTGGTTCAAAAATTCTTTTTATTGAAATTAAACTTGGCACTGCTTCAGAAACTTATGAACCAGCAGAAATAAATCCATCTATAGATTACACAGGGTATGATAATTTTCATTCATATTATGAAGGAGTATTTATTAATGAAGGAGTGGATGTAGTGAATGGAAGTTTTGGTTTTCAAGGAAACATTATTGACTATTCAGAAGAGAACTTAAGGTATGCATTCCCTAAGACAATAAATGTTATGGCTCAACCTAATATTCCAGATAAAGATAAAACTATCTTTGTTTGGTCTGCTGGAAATGCAGGTGCTTATGTGGACCAAGGTGTTGACTTCTCAAACCCTGAAGTTTTTGCAGGAATGCCTTATATGATTAATGAATTGAAAGGACACACAATAGCAGTGGTATCTGTAGATGAATCTGGAGAGATTAGCTCTTTTTCTAGTAGGTGTGGAGTTTCTCAAGATTATTGTATAGCAGCCCCGGGGCGTTTTATTAATAGTGCGTATAGTCAAGATCCACCTATTAATGATGAATATAGGTCTTTTAGCGGTACTTCTATGGCTGCTCCTCATGTAACAGGAGGAATTGCTTTATTGGTAGATTATTTTAATGATCAATTAGGTAATACAGAAATAGTTGATCGTCTATTTAAAACAGCTAATAAATCAGGTATTTATTCTGATTCTTCCATCTATGGTCAAGGTTTATTAGATCTGGATGCCGCTACGAAACCTCTGGGTCAAATGATGACTGCAACTACATCTTCTTTGGATAATTACCTCATACCTAAAAACAATTCTTTTATAAGTTTTACAGGGTTGCTAGGTAATAGTTTATTGGATTCTTTCACAGATAGAAGTATAGTTTTTTTTGATGAATTAGGAGCCCCTTTTTCTAGTTCTTTAACTTCAATAATGACAAATAAGAGGCCTTCTATTAGATGGCTTAGCTCATATTATTCTAGACCATTGAATAGTGGGAAAAAAATTATTAAAAATATTTCTCCATCTATGGAGTTTTCTATAAGTTATTTAAACCAGTTACATGAAGAAAGGTATTTGGGTCCAACCCTTTGGACCCAAAATAATTCTAATTTAGAAGCCTTCTCTTTATTAAAAAGATTAAGCAATTCAAGCTTTGTATTTGTTGGATATGGAAAGAATCCATCTGAATATTTTAGTAACCCCCTGCTTAACAATTTCTCTAGTTTAGAAGAGCTATCTTCTCCTTATCTTATGTTTACTTCAGACGGTTCTTTTTTTGGTGGTGGATTTGATCTCACAGAAACATCAGTTCTTAAATTAGCTTTTTTGGACGGTAAGACTAAATTAGATGAACACTTTTATGAGGGTCCAGAAGCCTTTGGTTATATAGCTGAATATACAAAAATAATTGAAAATTTAAGCTTTTCTATAGTTTCAGGAGTAATTTCAGAAAGGAATGGAATATTGGGCAATTTATTTTCTGGAGCTTTTGAAGCTGAGGGTTTTGGAAATACTTATTTTGAAGGGATTACCTTTTCAGCTGATCTTTTTGGATATCATTTCATGTCTTCAGTATACACAGGAAAGACTAAAAATAATTTCTCAGATTTAAGCTTAATTCATTCTATCAGCGATGTGGAATCCGATGCTTATTCTTTTGGAATTCATAAAACTAATTTTTTGGTTAGGAATGATTCTTTAAAATTATATTTTTCACAACCTTTATCCATTAATGAAGGATCTTTATTATTAAATATACCTATTGCTAGAACAAAATCAAAAGAAGTGATTTTTGAAGAGGTAGAGCTTAACTTGGCTCCAACAAAGAAAGAAAAAAATTTCGTGCTGTCTTATCAGATAGATAAACAAGAGTATTCCATTGCTAGTCAATTAAAATTCGTAAAAAATAATCATCTTTCAAGTGACTTATCAAAAAGGTATTTCTTCGATATAACCTGGCAAAGAAAATTAAACTAAGGAGATATTATGAACCTTAAAGATGATTTAGATCTTATGAGTGCAGAAGAGCTGAATGATCCTTCCATTACGGCAACAAAATTACTAAATAGAGAGAGAGCTTATTTCTATGATAAATATAATCCTCCCTTTTTTATTTTGTCACGGTATGAGGATGTTAATAACGCTCTTTTAGATTCAGAGACTTTCATAGAAGGTCATGGAAATGGCCCTAATTTTGAACCTGCTCAGGGAGTTATATCTGATGCTCCTCATCATACCTATATTCGGAAATTGATTCAGCATAACTTCTTAACAAAACAAATAAATAATCTAAAACCCAGATTGGAAGTAATTGTTGAAGACTTATTACAAGCAGTTCAAGAGAAAGATACATGGGATATACATGATGATCTATCTTTTCCTCTTCCTGTAATTATTATTTGTGAAATTTTAGGAATCCCTACTAATGATATAAGTAAATTTAAGAGATGGGCAGATGCTAGTGTAGCTAATATGTGCACAGAGGATCCGTATGAATATGAAGATCAACTAAATGAAATGAGAGAATATATTCTTTTTCAGATTCGTAAAAAAAGAATGACTGATGATTCAAGTGATTTATTATCGTTGATAGCCCATGCTAAAAATAAAAATGATTACCTTTCTGATGAAGAGACAGTTGGACTGGCAACTCAAATTTTTGTAGCTGGTAATGAAACCACTACTTCACTAATCTCTAACTTAATATGGAGATTATTAACAATAGATAACTTATGGGATGAGTTTACAAATAATAAAATAAATGTGGATGAAGCTATAAATGAGAGCTTACGTTTTGATCCTCCTCTTTTAGGTTTATTTAAAACTACATCAAAAGATATAGAACTAGGAGGTGCTCTTGTTCCAGCTAATACTAAGGTTATGATGCATTATGGGGCTGCTAATAGAGATCCAGAAGCATTTCCAAATCCTGATAAGTTTGATATACATAGAAAAGGAAAAAAAATATTAACCTTTAGTGTAGGTGTTCACGTATGTATTGGAAGAGAGCTTGCAAAGTTAGAGGCACAAGTTACTTTGAATGCTCTTCGTAAACGTTATCCGAAACTTATTTTAGTGAATGAAGGAGAGCGTGTAGGACCTTTTATGTTTTGGGGAAGATCTAAATTACCCGTGAAGCATCATGTCTAATTATGTCAATTAGGCATCCAATTACCATGTGCACCAAATGGGACTCTTTGAGGTAATATAATTTCACAAACAGGCTTTTTATCAAAATTTAGAGTATCAATAATTACTAATTTTGACTTATCTATATTGCCGTCATAGACAATTGACATAACCCAACCTTCGTCTTCAGACGAATTAGAATTTTTGGGAGCAAAGCAAGGTTCTCCACCTATTGTATTATTACCTAAGTAATGATCTAGTCTTTCATTTCTTTCCAGATCAAACTTATATAAATGCTTACCAAAAGTTAGAGAGTCAGCCTTATCATCTATGGCCATTGTGTAGCCATTCTTTGCTTTTAAACCAACTTTCCTGTCATCAATACGAGCAAAATCACAAGGACGATCATCTATTTGTTCTTCAAGGCACGATCCAGATTCAAGATCTATAGTCCATTTCCATAATTTGCCTGTAGTTTCATCTCCACCATAAATTTCATCCATTCCCCCGACCATGGCTTTATTTTGCCGACAAACATGCAAAATAATTTTATTTTCCTCCTCATAGGCATTCATTGGATGGAAAACAAAACATGGATTAATTTCAATCCATTTCACATCTTTGTTAGAGCCAGTTCTTGGCATAACCCCTAGACGAGCTCCACATTCAGGTCTAAATCCAAAAGGATCAGATCCACTAGAAGCTTGCTCTATATCAAAAACTAATGGGAGGTCCATAAAAATTACATAGTTTCTAGTTATATTCCAATCATGCATCATGACGGGTCTAGGTATGTCTATAGCTTCTGACTGAATCAGTTGTCCTTCTTGTGAGACACGGTGATACGTTAAATAAGGTTTTGTCATCATTTGGTATCCAAAGAATAATAATTCGCCTGTTTCTGGGCATATTCTGGGATGAGCCGTCATTGGAGTAGTTAGCTTTCCATTAAAGTCATACACTTCAAGTGTATCTAGGTTTTCATCCACCTGCCAAGGGAGATGAGCTTCTTCGAGGGTTAATATCTTGCCAGCATGTTTTATTACATGAGTATTTGCAGGTGATGCCTTTAGATCCAAGGAACTCTCCAACATATCCATGTCATTTTCAAAATATGGAGTTTTAACATATTTATTTATATAGCTAGCTTTTCCATCTTTAATATTTATTCCATGTAACATTCCATTACCAAAGAACCAATGGTCACTCCAACCTGAAACTGGGTTCATCCCATTTCTAACATACATTCCATCTAATTCTTTAGGAATTTCTCCATTTATCTCCAAGTCTTTAACTGTCAGTTCTTCTTTTATAGGAGCCCAATTTCCTTTTAAGTGCCAGGGTATTTCAGAATTTTCTTTTTTTATCTTTGGCATTGATCGCATTAGACTCGAAAGAATTGGTTTCGGCAGTTTGAATAAAAGTTTTGTAGCTAAAGTTTGTATATTCATGACAAGATTTTTATTTAGTTAGGAGTGGCCATGCAAAACTTTCTTTGTTTCTTTCCATTGTTCTTCTGATTGCTTGTCAATTTCTTTTGAATCTTCTAAAGGTTTATTTAATTGAGCCCAATCGATCTCAAAATCACTATCAGCTTCAATGAAAGAGCTCAGTCCTAGTTTTTCATAAAGAGGCAACATCTCATCAGTTAAAAGACCTATTTTTTTTAGATTAGGCATTACTCTGGAGAACAGAAGATTCCTAAAAGTAATTTGACCCTCATCTTGCTCTATCATTTCCATAACTTCTTCTTCAGATATATTAAAGAATCTTGCAGGCAGTTCAGTATTAACAAACCTATCTCTCATAACTACACAAGCTTCATATGCAAATTGTGCTCTTTCAGCACGCTCTTCTTTTGATAAGGTTTGAAGAAAATCTTTTAAATAATTTACACCGAAAGTTACATGTCTAGCTTCATCTCTAATAACGTAGTGCACCAGCTGTCGTAATAATGGGCAATTAGAAGTTTCTTTTGTAGTTTGAAAAGCTGCCAGGGCTAATCCTTCAATACATATTTGCATTCCTATAAATTTAAGGTCCCATCTAGGATCCGTAAGAATCTTATCCAATAAAAACTTAAGGTTCTTATTTATAGGATATTCAATACCTTGGATTTGTTGTAGATATCTTGCAAAGACTTCTACGTGTCTTGCTTCATCAAATGTTTGAGATGCTGCGTAGAGTTTAGCCTGGTAGGTTGGTGCACAAGATACTAGTTGCGAGGCAACGAGCAGAGCACCCTGTTCTCCATGTAAAAATTGACTTAAAGACCAAGCTGAATCATGCCTCATATACTCTAACTTTTTTTTCTCAGAAAGGTTAGCTAAGGCACCTTCCATCCTGTCCATAATCTCAGGTTTAGTGGGAAATTCATCTTTACTTATTCCTTTCGACCAATCTAAATCTATAGACCCATTCCAATTAAGTTCTTTTCCCAGCTCATATAGTTTCTTTATTCTTGTGTCCGCATCTGTATAGTCCCAGTTATAGCTTCCCGTGAGAGGTGTTTGGAAGATTTCTACAATATCTTCAAGATGTTTTTCATTAAAGCTTTTAGGAAGGTCAAATTCTCTAGGATCTGCTGGAGGTTGGTTAATTTTAGTTATCTTCATATTTTTAAGCTGTTTTACTATTGTATTCCAGGGGTTTAGATAATTCTTCCCAACTAGTTTGCCCGTCATCTTCTAGATCTTGAAATTCTAGGATTCCCATTTTTTCATATTTTTCAGAGACGGCTTCTGTTAATAACCCAATTCTTTTTAAGTTAGGCATTATTTTTGAAAATAATAGGTTTAAGAATATATGCGAACCTTCAGATTGATTTACAAATTCAGTTGCTTCATTGAAATCCCAGCCATAATGATTCATAACATTGGTAGAAGTGAATCTATCTCTCATAACAACACATGCTTCATAAGCAAATTCAGCCCTATCTTGTCTTTCTTCTTCTGATAAAGTTGAAACAAAGTCTTCTAGGTAATTAACTCCGAAAGTAACATGTCTGGCTTCATCCCTAATAACTAAGTAGAAAATATCTTTTAAGAGAGGATCCATAGAACTTATTCTTGTTCTTTCAAAAGCTGCAAGAGCAAGTCCCTCTATAATGATTTGCATACCTATAAATTTAAGATCCCATCTAGGATCTGTAAGGATTTTATCTAACAAGAGTTTCAATCCTGGCATAATAGGATAAGTCCATCCAATTCTTTCTTGTAAGTATTTATTGAACACTTCTACATGCCTTGCCTCATCAAAGGTTTGAGAAGCAGCATAGAGTTTAGCCTGATAAGTAGGTGCACAGGATACTAATTGAGAAGCTACAAGTAGAGCTCCTTGTTCACCGTGAGTGATGTTGCTTAGTCCGCTA
>Ga0315339_1000865_pt1 | contig 31716 bp, 32 predicted proteins | sample ASW17metaG_FD_204514 | JGI IMG/M metagenome (GOLD analysis project Ga0315339, IMG submission 204514) | Ammonia-oxidizing marine archaeal communities from Pacific Ocean, United States - ASW #17 | ecosystem: Environmental > Aquatic > Marine > Oceanic | place: USA: California | collected 2016-12-05 | reverse complement strand
GTCTCAACTATTATTAAACCACTTCCATTAGCTGCATCGTGCCAACGACCAATTTGTTTTACATCAGCAGGGTATTCTCCAGCGATTTGTTCATCAGTCATATTTGCAAAAAAAGCTTGCGTCTCTGCTTGTTTGTCTCGATCTAATTGATATGTACACATGAAAATCATTTTATTATCCTTGGTTAAGTTAATATTTGTAGTTATCTACTTTTAACCTAATAGTAAATATAGGATATAGCCACGCCCCAGGCTTTTGGAATATTGTTATAGGATTTTATGGGAGAACCGATACTAAACCGACACATAGACACTAAAGGACCACCAGATCCAACTTTTGTTTTCCTAATCTCTCGTTACCATTTTCTGTTACAAGATACGTCTCACCCAAATTCATCGCTAATTCATTGACTGAATCCATCAATATCATGTGCATAAAGAAGACATTTCCTGGTTGGATGACATAAGGATTACCTGTGTACAGCATGGGCCAGTCCATCCAATTTGGTGAAAATGTTGAGCCTAATGAGTATCCACAAGCATTCATTCTTGCCTGATTGTAACCAAGATCATCAAATGTTTTTGCATGTGAGTCAAAAACTTCACCAACAGTATTTCTAGGTACCAATTTTTTTTCGCAATTTGTTAAAGCCTCAATACATGCTTCATGCATTTTAACATGTTTTGGATCTACTTTTCCAATAGGAATAGTTCTGAACATCGCAGAATGATAGTGTTTATACGTACCTGCCCATTCAATGCTCAATTGATCTTGATTGGATAAAGTTCTTTTTTCTGCTTGGTATCTGCACAGTAAGGCATTATGACCAGAACCTATAATATATTCATTAGCTGGATAATCTCCACCACCCTCCAAAACCATTCTTTGCATTTCTGCTAAAATTTTAGCCTCACTTGCACCAGCTTTTGTAATTCTCCAAGCTTCGTCTAGTGCCTTATCTGCTAGTAAAGCAGCCTTTTTTACATAAATAATCTCTTCTTTAGACTTGATAACTCTATGTTTTGTAATTAGCTCTGACTGATCCTCAACTACACAATAACTTTCTAAAGATTTGTTTAATCTTAAGGCATTTCGCCCTGTCATTCCGTAAGCTTCATACTCAATGCCAACTTTTTTTCCCTTTAAATTAAGTTCATTTAAAATTATTTTAAGATCATCTGTTGGATTAGATCCATCTTTATCCACCCAAATTCTTATATCTTTAATATTAGATGTATTTTGTGCTTGACGTAAATCTGGTGCTCTAGTTAGAAGAATAATATTTCCTTTGTCATCTAAAATTAAAGTTTGAAAAAAAACATAACCAAATGTATCATAACCTGTAAGCCAATACATTGATTCTTGTCTAAACATTAAAAGAGCATCTAATTTTTGCTCTTTCATAGATTTTAATGTATCTAATTTTCTTTTTTGAAATTCTTTTTTACTAAAATGTAATGCCATTAATTAATTATTGCTTTTACTGAACCTAACTTAGCAATTTTACCAATATATAATCCTTTTTCCAAAATGGGAACTACCCCAACTGTTGAACCAGTAAAAACATAAAAATTTTTATTAAGATTAATTTTATCTTTTTTAAGTTTATTAAGAACAAAACGAAGAGAATTTATAGGATTAATATAAACAGTATTTGTATTTCCGTTTACACTTTGTTTTATTTTTTGATTAGTAATATTTGTTTTTAAATCCCCAATATTAATTTTTTTATATTTTTTTTTTGCGCCTATCAAAAATTTAACATTTGCTCCAAAATCACTACAAAGATCACCAAAAGAGGTTATGCCTTTTTTTCTTTGTCTATAACCAACAATCTCAATACATGGTGCCATATGAGAAATGTATTTTGATATATTCTTCATTGAGATGGAGTGCCTTGTAGAGAAGAATGATTTCTTAATCATGTAACAAACTTCTAACTCTATACCTAAAGTTGATTTATTAATTTTAACTTTTTTTCCACTTTTTAAGAAATTTCTTTTATAAATTGATGCATAAAATGGTTCTTTCTCTTTAAGTTTTTTAATAATTGGAATTGCAGTACCCGCTGCTTTAAAACCTATAACTGACTCTTTAATTTTACTTTCACACATTTTTCTTACTTTTTGAGCTTCACTTAATTTTTTTGTATATCTAAGTGGAATAGCTGTGATTATTTTATCATTAAGAAAAGCATTAACTAATCTATCTGTTGTTTTATCTAATAAAGATTTCATTATTGAATATCTAATATGGTTGCTGGATCTAATCTAGTACCAAACCAGTTTAGTCTAATATCTAAGTGTGGTCCAGTTGCTCTTCCACTTGCTCCAACAGTACCTACAATATCACCTTTTTTTATTTGGTCTCCAACGTTAACAAAAAGGTCATCCATATGCATATATAGTGTTGAAATACCATGACCATGATCAAAAATTATAGTACCTCCAGTATAAAACAGGTCTTTTTCTACTAAGGTTATAATTCCATTATTCATTGCTTTAACGGGTGTCCCTTTTTTTTGAGCAAAATCCAATCCATAGTGCGGCCACTTAGGAATGCCATTAAGAATTCTCTGGCTGCCATAAACACCAGTAATGATTGCATCATCAACAGGTATGATAAAGCCTTCTTTAAAAAAAGATAAGTCACTATTAATTTCTCTTGCCTTGGCAATTAATAAGTTTTCCCTTTTAATTCTTGCATAGAACTCTTCTGGAGGAGTAACTTTTTTTTTGGGTAAACCTTCAATCCTTTGAATATTGTATTTTCTTTTTTGAATTTTTTTGACAATTTTTTTATTATTTACTGTAATAGTTATGTCAAATTTCCTATCTTTTTCTATTCCAAAAGCAAAATAACCATCATTTGAAACTTTCACTTTTTTTTTATCTATAAAAATTTTAGAATCTGGATTGGTCTTTCCAAGAATATAATGTCCTTGTATAAACTTACCCTTAAATTCAACAGCTGAAACTTTTAAATTAAGTAGAAATATTAATAGAGTATATTTGATTATTTTGCTGTCCATCCACCATCAACTAATAAAGAAGTTCCAGTAATCATTGATGCTGCATCAGAAGCAAGGAAAACAACAGCAGAAGCTATCTCAGACATCTCAGCAAATCTTCCCAGTGGGATATTGCTAAGAGTTTCCTTTTTAAATTTTTTATTTTTTAAAAATTTTTTGGTCATTGGTGTTATAACAAAGGTAGGACAAACTGTGTTTACCCTAATATTATATTTTGCTAAATCTATAGCCATGCCCTTAGTTAAACCTTCTAATCCCCATTTATTCATATTATAAACACTTCTAATTGGACCACCCACATGTCCCATTTGAGAAGACATATTAATTATTGCCCCACCAGTAGTTTTTCTATTTTTAGCTTTAATCATTTTAAGAGTACATAATTGAGCTAAATTAAAAGATGCTACCGTATTAATCTTTACTAAATATTCCATATTCTTTGTTTTAACTTTTGTAAAATGTTCTGGAATATTATGACCAGCGTTATTAATTAAAATATCAATTTTAGCCTGTTTATTTATGATAGATTTTATTTGATCGTAATTTGTAATATCACATGTATAAGATTTACATTTAGATTTATATTTCTGAATTATTTTAGAAACTTCTTTTAAATCTTTGTTAGTTCTACTTATAATTATCAAATTTGCACCAGCTTCAGCTAAGGCAATTGCACAAGCTCTACCCAAACCTTTTCCAGCACCAGAAACAACAGCTGTTTTATTTTTTAAATTGTATTTTTTTAAAAACATTTATAGTAAAATTTTAATATCAATATAAATTAATTCTATAGCAACTACCAGTATTGCTAACAAACCTACCCATGCTATCCATTTATATTTTTTAATCCATTTAGAAATCAAGGTTGCAGCTGTTGCCATCAATATTATTGATAAAATTAATCCAAAAATTAATAAAAAATAGTGATTACCAGCTGCACCAGCTACGCCTAATACATTATCTAAACTCATGGTAAAATCAGCAATCAACACTGTCCAAATAGCCTTTACTAAACTTGAGTTATCTACATTAATATCCTCTTCTTTAGATGAATTCTTGATCACATCCACATAAAGTTTGTAAACTATATAAAGTAATAAAATACCACCTATTAATCTTAATCCAGTTATCTGGAGCAAATATGCTGTAAGTAAAGTTAAAATAATTCTTAAAATTATTGCACCACCAATTCCCCAAAAGATAATCTTTTTTCTTTGATCTAATGGAAATTTTGAAGCAACCATTCCAATTATAATTGCATTGTCACCTGCAAGAACTAAATCAATAAATACTATTTGAAAAAATATGATTAATTGATCATACATAATTAATTATTCAATATCATGTCAGCACCTTTTTCTGCAATCATTATTGTGGGTGCATTAGTGTTACCTGAAGTAATATTCGGCATTATTGAAGCATCTATAACTCTTAGATTTTCAATTCCATGAACTTTTAATTTATCTGAGACTACAGAGTTTTCATCATTTCCCATTCTACAAGTTCCAACTGGGTGAAATATAGTTTGTGTATAATTACTTCCAGCTCTTACTAACCCTTCATCATCTTGAATATTAATACCTGGTCGAAATTCTTCTGGTTCATATTTTTTAAATTCATTACTTTCTAAAACAATCTTTCTTATTAATTTTAATCCAGCGGCAGCAACTTTTCGATCTTCATCAGTGGATAGATAGTTCATTTTTATTTTTGGGTTTTCTCTACTATCTTTGCTAATAATATTAATCTCACCTTTACTGGTTGGCCTTATGTTTGCAACCGTAGGTGTGAATGCATTAAATTGATGAAGATTTGATCCACCCAATTTATCTGTACTAATAGGTTGAACGTGAAACTGTAAGTTTGGAGTTTCTCTAGAAGTATCACTTTTTGCAAATCCACAAAGCTGACTAGCACCCATAGTCATTGGACCTTTTCTAAAAAATATATATTCCATGCCAATCATTAATTTTCCAATAACACTATTAATTTTTTTATTTAATGTTTTGATATTTTTAACTTTGTAAACAGGTCTGAACATCAAGTGGTCTTGCAAGTTTTTGCCTACACCAATTGAATTTCTTATAACTTCAATCCCAAGTTTTGATAATTTTTCAGCCTCACCAATTCCTGATGTTTGAAGAATTTGTGCTGAACCAATTGAGCCAGCACTTAAAATAATTTCCTTATTAGTTTTTATTGTAAAAGATTGATGGTCCTTCCAATAAGAAACACTAGTAGCTTTCTTATTTTTAAAATTAATTTTTTCAACATGACAGTTGGTTTCAATTTTTAAATTTTTTCTATTTTTAATTGGATTTAGATATCCTACTGCCGCACTACATCGTAAACCATTTTGCTCTGTTACTTGAAAGTATCCACAACCATAATTATTACCTTTGTTAAAATCATTAACTTTAGGAATTCCAACTTCTTCAGCAGCATTCATAAATGCATCCAATATAGGTAGTTTTATTCTTTGATCAGAAACAGATAGTGGTCCACCTATATTATGAAACTCACTTTTTCCTCTTTCTTGATTTTCAGCTTTTAAAAAATAAGGAAGGACATCATTCCAGCTCCAACCTTTATTTCCTAATTGTCTCCAAATATCATAATCTTGTTCTTGACCTCTTATATAAAGAAGACCATTAATAGATGAGCTGCCACCAAGAGTTTTTCCCCTAGGGTAAGGTATAGACCTATTTTCCATTGTTTTATCAGGCTCAGTATTGTAGCACCAGTCTGTTTTTGGATTGTGCATTGTTTTGTAATACCCAACTGGAATATGAATCCATGGATAAGAGTCTTTGCCCCCAGCTTCAATTAATAAAATTTTGTTATTAGGATTTTGTGTAAGTCTATTTGCTAAAACACATCCAGCAGAGCCTGCTCCAATAATTATATAATCAAAATTTTCCATTAGTTAAGTTGCTTATAATAGTAAAAATCAAAAATTCCAGCTTTAGCAAGGATTTTAAGTATAAATTTTAACATATTAACGCTTGTTATAATTTTTTTTTTTTGAGACACTTCTTTTTTTAAAAAAACACAGAGAGGGAAAATTAATATGAAAAAAATCATATCTTTGTTTGTAGGAACTCTTCTTTTAACTGTTATGACAGTTACAGGAGCAAATTCCGCACAAACTCTTAAGTGTCAAACTGTAATTAGTGCAAAAGCTGATGAAGTAAAAATGTTAAAAGATTTTACTGACACAGTAACTGCCCTAACTCAAGGTTCACTTAAGTTCGAAATTATGCCAGCAGGTACTGTAGTTGGTGTTAAAGAAACTTTAGATGCAGTTGATAAAGGATTAATCGATTGTGGTTTTGCTTGGACTCACTATTGGTCAGGCGATCATCCAGCAGCTATGTTATTTGGTTCTCCAGTAGCAGGTGCAGGTGTTGGTATCGATAACATCGCATTTTTATCTTGGTTCCAATATGGTGGTGGTAAAGAACTTTACGACCAACTATGGACTGAAATGGGAAGAGACATTAAAGGATTTATGTTACAACCAGTGGGTCCTGAAGCTTTAGGTTGGTTCAAAGAACCAATTAATAGCATGGATGACTTTAGAAAGTACAAATTCAGAACTCCTCCGGGAATTCCTGGTCAAACTTATAAAGATATTGGTGTAGCTTCTGTTGCTATGGGTGGTGGAGATATTCTGCCAGCTCTTGAAGCAGGAACAATTGATGCTGCTGAATGGTGTTGTCCTAAACCAGACATGACATTCGGTTTCCAGAAAGTTCTAAAACATTATTATCTACAAGGTCTTCACCAAGTAGTGGTAAATGCTGACTTCTATATTACAGGATCTAAATATAACAAGATGTCTGGTTTAGAGAAAAAAGCTTTAGAAGTTGCTGCGAATGCATCTTTATCAAAATCAATGAGTTACAGAATATATGAAAATGGAAAAGCTCTTGCTGAGCTAACTGGAAAACATGGTGTTATTTTACATGATACTCCTGCTGACTATTTTCCAGCGTATATGGCTGCAGCAAAAGCAGCTTTAGAAACGAATGCGGCTAAGAACCCGTTCTTTGCTAAAGTATGGCAGTCTCAAAAAGACTTTGCTGATATCGCTGTACCTTTTTGGTCTGGATCTCAAATGTCAAATGCTAAGCTAGGAATGGCTCACGCAGCGACATTAAAGTAGTATTTAGATAGAAAATAATTATAACTAAAGCGGACTTAATTGTCCGCTTTAGTTTTTTTTTGAAAGAATTTATTATGGCACAAGAACCTACCAAATTAGATATATCAGATGAAATGATTGCTGAAAGAAGAGGTGGTTCAGGAGCTATGCCTAAAGATATGCCAAAATGGATGGCATCAACTATTACAAAAATTGATTCAGCACATAAAGTTATTGGTAATGTAGTTTGTTGGATTACCGTACCTTTGATATTTGCAATGGTTTATGAAGTTTTAGCGAGAAAACTTTTTAATGCCCCAACTATGTGGGCGTATGACATGAGTAGGTTTTTATATGGTGCTTTATTTATGTTAGGAGCTGGTTATGCTTTATCAAAAGGCGTTCATATAAGAGCAGATTTTTTATACAGAAATTTTAAAACCAAAACTCAAGGCAAAATAGATTTTTGGTTATATCTTGTATTTTACTTCCCTGGATTATCTGTATTTTTATACATGTCGACAATTTTCTTACAAGAATCTATCATGAGAGGTGAAAAGGGTATGGACACAGCATGGATGCCTTACATGTGGCCTATAAAAGCTTGTTTATGGTTTGGAATAGTTTTTTTACTTATTCAGGGAATTTCAGAGTTATTAAAAAGTTATTGGGCCGCAACAAAAGGTAAGTGGCCAGGAAAAGAAGAATAATGTCAAAAATACTTAACTTCATTTTAGATTCCATTGATAGTTTAGTAGGAGTTTTTCCTCCAGAAATTTTAGGTTTTGTTTTAATCGGTGTGATGTTATTTTCTATATTTATAGGATTTCCAATATCATTTACTTTAATATTTCTAGGATTTTTCTTTGGTTATTTAGGTTTTGGAAAACTGGTATTTTATTTAATGACCTTACAGTTTTCTATGGTTATGACGGAGCAAACTCTTGCAGCTGTACCACTCTTTGTTTTTATGGGAATTATGATGGAACAAGCTGGCCTGATGGAAAGATTATTTTCTGCATTTCAATTAATGTTAGCTAAGGTAAGAGGATCTTTATATTACGCAGTTTTATTTGTTTCGGTAATTTTTGCAGCAGCAACAGGAATTGTGGGTGCATCTGTAACAATATTAGGAATTATGGCTGCTAAATCTATGAATAAGTCTGGTTATAACGTTCGACTAGCAGCAGGCACAATTACAGCAGGAGGAACTTTAGGAATTTTAATTCCACCGAGTATTATGCTTGTTGTTATGGGTCCTATAATGGAGATACCTGTTACTGATTTATTTGCAGCAGCAATTATACCAGGAATATTATTAGCAACACTTTATGCCGCTTATACAACGGTAAGATGTTGGATTGATCCTAGTCTGGGACCAGTTCTACCACCAGAGATGAGGGCTACAAGTATGAAAGCTGTGTGGATAGAGTTCTTTTTAGGTTTAGTTCCACCTGCAGCATTAGTTTTTGCAGCACTTGGAAGTATTTTGTTTGGGTTTGCAACACCAACAGAAGCAGCAGGTTGTGGGGCTATGGGTTCTTTACTTTTAGCATTAGCATATAGAAAATTAACATTTGGAAAATTACAAGAAGCACTAGTTAAAACTTTAGAAATTTCAGCTTTGATTATGGTTTTAGTTGCTGCTTCAAATTTTTTTGGGGCAGTATTTTCAAGACTTGGAACACCAATGCTTTTGACTGATTTTTTATTAAATTTAGAAATGAACCGATATTTAATTCTTGCAATGATTATGGGTATGATTTTTCTTTTGGGTTGGCCCTTAGAGTGGGTTCCAATTGTAATGATTATAATTCCAATAATATTACCTCTAGTCGAAGCATTAGGATTTAATTTAACCTGGTTTGCAATTTTAGTTGCAGTAAATCTCCAAACTGCCTGGCTCTCACCTCCAGTTGCATTGTCTGCATATTTTTTAAAAGGTGTTGTTCCAGAATGGGATCTAAAAGATATTTATTATGGAATGATGCAGTTTATGGTGATTCAGGTAATTGGTTTAATTTTAATTATTATATTCCCTAAAATAGCTTTATGGCTTCCAGCCTATCTATATGGACAGTAGAATTTATTAGTTTAATATAAAAACGTGATTAAAGAAAAAGATAAAAATCAACTTACTAACTGGGAAATAGTTTCAGTTAATCCAGCAGATAAAACATGGAATTGGAAAGATTTGTTTTGTTTTTGGGGAAATAACATTCAAAGCATAATTGGATTTTCTCTTATTGCTTCTCTTTATTTAGTTTATGAACTTAATACTATGGTTGTATTTTTGGGCTGCATAATAGGTTCATTATTTGTTTATATTTTTGCCAATTTAGTTGGTAAACCCTCTCAAAAACATGGAATTCCATTTCCTGTTTTTTTAAGAATTTCGATGGGTGTACATGGTGCAAGATATATTGCTATGTCAAGAGGAATAGTTGGAGTCTTCATGTTTGGAGTACAAACATTTTTTTTGTCAAAATCATTTAGCTATTTAATAAGAATTTCTTTATTTTCGATAGATAGTTCTATTCAAGAAGATAAAATATTTTTAGTATTTTTTTTAAATTTAAATATAGTTGATTGGGTTTCATTTATTTTTGCTATTTCTTTACAAATTTATTTATTTAGTAAAGGACATCATTTTACCAAAATATTTATTAATTTTTCAGCATTGTTTATTTATTTTGGATTGATTTCATTTTTAGTTATCATTTTTTCTGAACATTATGACGATTTATCTCAATCTTTTAAAGATTTAATGGTTTATAAAAATTTATTTTTAACTGAAAATATTATACCCATAATCTCTATAGCAGGAACCATCTTTACTTACTTTTCAATCGTAATTGTAAATTTTGGAGATTTTTCAAGATATGTTAAAAACGAAAAAGAATTAAGAAAAGGTAATTTAAGTTTAATTTTAAATCTTGTAGTTTTTTCTTTTTTTGCAGTTTTTATAGTTATTGGTGCTGATATTATTTTAAATAAAAATTTAAATCAAATGGATCAGATTTTTACTAATCCAACAGATATAATTGGAAAATTTGATAATATGGTCTTAACTATAGTTGTTTTATTTTTCATATTGTTTGCTACCGCATCAACAAATTTAATTGCAAATTATATTCCAACACAGAATGCATTGTTAAATTTTTTTCCAAATAATCTTACGCTTAAAAGTTCCGGTATAATAATTGCTATAATTGGTTTTTTAGTTGGTATTTTCTGGGTTCCTTTGCTAAGTCAAATTGGAATTTTATCTTTTGTAGATACATTAGGATCTTTTTTTGGACCGATATTTGGCATTATTGTTGTTGACTACTATTTAGTTAAGAAGGGAAAAATAGATAATAAAGATCTATTTTCTTCTAAGAATAATGGATTATATTATTTTTCTAAAGGTTGGCACATTAAATCTATTTATTCTTTGATTATTGGATTCATTTTTTCATCATCAACAATTTGGAATATTGATTTAAGATTTCTACAATCATTTTCTTGGTTAATTGGTGCATTAATTGCATCTATTACTTACTATTTATTAGCTCATAGATAAAATTATTATGAATAAGTTTGATTTAAAAAATAGAACTGCAATAATAACAGGTGGTGCTCAAGGATTCGGTCTTGATATAGCAAAAAAATTTTTAAACTCAGGTGCAAAAGTTATAATTTGGGACATTGATAAAAAAGAATTACAAAAAACATCTCAAGAAATAAATAATTCAAATTTATCGTATAATGTTGTGGATGTGGCAGACTTTAAGCAAGTTAGTAATACAGTTCAAGAAATTATTAAATTATCAAATATTGATATATTAATTAATAATGCGGGTATAACTGGACCAACATGTGCATTGTGGGAATATGACGTTAATGAATGGAATAAAATTGTGCAAATTAATTTAATGGGTACTTTTAATTGTTGTAAATGTGTTGTCCCCAATATGATTAAAAATAATTATGGAAGAATTGTAAATGTAGCTTCTGTTGCTGGAAAAGATGGTAATGCAAATGCTAGCGCTTATAGCTCTGCAAAGTCAGGAATTTTAGCATTGACTAAGTCTTTAGGAAAAGAATTAGCAGATAAAGATATTGCCGTTAATACAGTAACACCAGCTGGCGCTAAAACGAGAATACTAGATCAGATGTCTGATAAGCATGTAAAGCTTATGTTATCTAAAGTTCCAAGAGGAAGATTTCTTGAACTAGAAGAGTTTTCTTCTCTTGTTTGCTGGCTCTCATCTAAAGAAAATTCTTTTTCTACAGCAGCTGTTTTTGACATTAGTGGTGGTAGATCTACTTACTAGGCTTTATTTTTGGCGTAATATATGAATCTTTTTTAAATAATTTAGTCTCTTTGGCTAAAACTGGAGCTAGGATTATTATTGACCAATATATTAAAAGAATAAATACAGAAATTGATTTCATATATATTTAATTTAAAGACTAATAATGATTTTAGATTGTTTAAATTTTGTCTAAATTTTGATTTTAATAATTTATTGAAAATTTAAGCTCTTAGTCTATATCATCCTTATGATTAATAAAATTTTATTTTCTTTTATTTTTTTTATATCCATTCAGCAATCATGCTTAGCTGAAGTGAGGGTTTTTGATTTTACAGAGGCTGAATTTGAAACATTGCAGATTAAAAAAGTTAAAGGTAAAACGACTTACACCCTTGGGACCAATAAAATTGGTAACTTTTTAAAAGCAGAATCTGAAGGTAAGGCTTCAGGACTAGGTAAAGAAATTAGAATAAATTTGTTAAAAACACCTTTTATCAATATTACATGGAAAGTCGAAAAAGACTTGCAAGGTATTGTTGAAAATAGCAAAAAAGGACACGATTATGCTGCAAGAGTATTTGTTGTTAAAAAAACTGGAAGTACTGCTCTTTCCAATAGAGCTATAAATTATGTGTTTTCAAGTAATAATTTAGTAAATGATAATTGGCCAAGTCCATATACAAAAAAATCTGTTGATTATGTTCTGTCCACTACGAAAGATCATTTGAATGAATGGATTACAGTAAAGGCTAATGTTAAAGAACATTTTAAAAAGTTTCATAATTTAGATCTTACTGAAATATCGGGTGTTGCTGTAATGACCGATACTGACAATTCTAAATTAAAAGCAATTTCTTATTATCAGGATATTTATTTTTCAGAAGAATAATTATAATTTAAGATATTTTTTTAAACCAATACTTAAAAAAGAAAGAGCAATAGCCATTAAAACATCTTCGAAGGGAGTAGCACTAGGTACTCCAAAATTCCACAAGATAACACCAATTAGCCATACTATATAAACTTTCATAATAAGAGTATAACTTAGATTAATGTTAAATAGCTATTTTTTTAAACGAGGCATGAAAGTGCAGTTAAATATAATAGTAAATTAAGTTAAACTTTTAGCTTTAATAAATAAATTTTTCATTTTTTTAAAATTAATTCTTTTTGTATTCACATTTCTTGGACTTGGATGATAACATGCTAATAAAATTTTTCCATCTTTAAGCTTGTAGGACTTACCATGAACAAAAATTAATTTTTTACTGATTAAATTTTTTTTTTTGTAAAACTGAACACAAGCATCAAATGCAATTTTCCCTAAGGCAACAACTACTTTTATTTTTTTTAGTAAATAAATTTCATTATTAAAATAGTGAAAACAATTATTTAGCTCGGTCTTAAGAGGTTTATCTTTTGGTGGAACACATTTTAAAGCAGTTGTAATAAATGTTTTTTTTAATTTAAGACCATCATTAACATGTAATGAACTTTTTTGATTTGAAATTTGTGCAGCATATAAACATTTATATAAAAAATCTGAAGATTGATCTCCTGTAAAAACTCTTCCTGTTCTAGTACCTCCGTGTGCAGCTGGAGCCAAACCAACAATTAGTATCTTAGCTTTACTATCTCCAAACCCTGTAATTGGCTTGCCCCAATATGACTCATTAATATATTTTTTTCTTTTATTTTTTGATATTTGATTTCTGAAATTAACTAGCCTTGTACACTTAGTACACTTTATAATTTTGTTGTTTAATTTTTCAAAATTATTCTTCATAGATAAGTTTATTGACAATGTTATAGATTATTTTTAATACTATAGTCATCAATGTTATTTAATTTAATTAAAAAAAATAATTTATATTTAATTGTAATTTTGTTAGGTTTTATACTGTCTGTCACTTTAAGTTCTTACTATGTTTTTAAATATGATAAATACAACCAAGATAATTATAGCCATCAACTAATTAAGGACGAAACTTATTATCATTGGTCGCAAGGTTCAAAAATAGCTGATGAAGTCAGAAAGGGTAAGTCTTTTTTTTTATCTGGCGATGTCACCTTTACCAAACCTTTACTCCAAAGAATAATAGGTCTTTATTCATTAATAACAGGTTATGACTTAATTGAAACAGTTGAGCAAAAAACAAGAGTTAGTTTAGGAGGGAAGTTACCTTATTTAATATTTCAATCATTATTTTATTTTACTGCATTGATTTATTTTTCAAAAAAGTTAATTAAAATTTTACCTAATAGGGCTTTTTTATATGTAATATTTTTTTTATCTTTAGAGCTCACAATATTTCAATTTCACTCTTCCTTTTTTACAGAATCAATATATTTTTCTTTGCAATTGATTATTCTAGGATTACTTTTAGAAAGAAGAATAAATTTTTCTTATAATTTATTAATTGGTTTATTAATTGGTTTTCTTTTTTTACAAAGAACAGCAGGGTATTTTTATATATTCCCTGTTTTATTATGTTATTTATTTTTATTTAGAAAAAATTCTATTAAACCTTTAGCTGGAATAATAGTGGGGTATACAATAATTGTATTATTAATAGGTTCGTACAATTTTTATAAAACAAATGTTTTTTATATTTTTCCATCAGAAGGTAAATATGTATTATATAAAAAGTTTGCAATTAAAGTATTAGCTGACAAATTAAATATTTCACAATCTAAAGCTGCAAAACTTGAAATAAATGAAGCTATTAAATGGACAAAAAAAAATAACATTCAATTTAGCAAAGAAATTAACTTTAATGAATTATATGACCCAGCTGAATTTAAAAATTATATTTCTAATGATGTTGATAAAAATAAATTTTTCGATTATTTAAATTCTAAAGCTATATCAATTTTAATTGATAGTCCTTTGATAGCTTTTAAAAAAACAATTGTTAGCACATTACATTTAATTGTTCTTAATCCAATGTTTAATTATTATTATAATGAACATAGAGGAAAAAATGCTAAAATTGAATTTGTTTATACAAACGTACATAAAAAATTAATACCTTACAGAATTATATATACATTAATTATTTATTTTTTTTGTTTGATTGGATTTATATCTTTATTTAAAAAAAAAGAATTTTATGTGCTTTCCATAATTACACTTTCAGCATTGTACTATGTTGTTTTATTTGGATGGTATGGAATGACTAGATTATATGTTCCATCTTTGATTTATTTATCAGTATTATTTGGTATTGGACTAGACGTGTTTTTAAATAAGCTCAAAGAAAGACAACTTAACATTAATTAATATAACTAAATTACTTTAAATTATCTTTTTTAAATAATGAAATGCCACTTTTAACTTTATGTTTATAAGACTCTTTAAAACTATTTAACTGCCACCCATTCAATCTTTTTTGAATTTCAATAATATTTTTTTGTTTCCAATTATCTGTAGTTTTTTCTAATTTCCACATTTTTTTATCAGTATTACTTCGTCCACAACCATAACAGTAACCTGTTACAGGATCAGTTCTACAAATACTTATACAAGGTGAAATAATCATTTTTTTAAATAATATAAGTAATTTATAAATGATTATTTAAAATTTTCATAATTATTGTCATGACAAATTCAATTAATAATATATAAAACTGATTAATTCTTGGGCAGTTGGCGGAATTGGTATACGCGCTGGTCTTAGGAACCAGTGGGGCAACCCTTAAGAGTTCGAGTCTCTTACTGCCTACCAAGAACAGGAAAATTATGAAAGTAACAATAGAAAATAAAAAAGGTTTAAATAAAATTCTTAAAGTTTTTATCGACAAAAAAACTATTAGTACCTACATGGATGAAAAATATGAAGAAATTAAAAAAACTGCCGTATTAAAAGGATTTAGACCAGGTAAAGTTCCAAAAGAAATTTTAAGCAGACAATTTGGAAAAGCAATTTTTGGAGAGGTTCTTGATAAAGTTTTAAAAGATACAAGTACTAAAGCGATAAAGGAAAATCAAATTAAACCAGCTGGTCAACCAAAAATTGATTTAAAAACTTATGGTGAAAACAAGGATCTTGAATATACAATTTCAGTAACAGAGTTACCAAATGTGGAAATTAAATCTATAGAAAATATTAAATATGACGAATATCATGTTAAAATTGATCCTTTAGAAACAGATAAAAGAATTAAAGAAATATCAAAAAACCAAAATAATTTTAAAGAAGTTGATAAAGATATTAGATCATCAGAAGGAAACTTAGTAGTGTTTGATTATAAAGCAACAATTGATGGAAAAGAATTTACTGGAGGAGAAGGAAAAAATACACAATTAGTTTTAGGTAAAGATTTGTTTATAAAAGGTTTTGATAAACAATTAATCGGTGTTAAAAAAGATGAAAACAAGTTAGTTAATGCGTTATTACCAGAAAATTATCCACAAAAAGAATTTGCTAACAAGAAGGCAAAATTTAATTGTAAAATTATTGCAGTTAAAATACCTGAGGAAGTTAAAATTGACGATGAGTTTGCAAAAAATTTAGGTGCAAAAGATTTATCTGATTTAAAATTATTAATATCAAAACAAATTAATGATGAATATAAAAATTCCTTAGATGCTATAGGAAAAAATCAAATTCTTAAAGAACTAGAAAAGTTTAAAGTTGATGAAATTCCAGAAAACCTAATTGAAGAAGAAGTTAAAATACTATCACAAGGAATGAAAGATGAAGAAATTAAAAAAAAGAAAAAAGAATTTGAAAAAAATGCAGAAAAAAGAATCAAGATTGGCTTAATTTTAAATAAGTTTGGTGAGGAAAATAAAATTAAGGTTGAAGAAAATGAAATTCAGGCTGAGGTTCAAAAACAACTAAGAATGATGCCGGGCCAAGAAAAAATGGTAATGGAATTTTATCAAAAAAATCCATCAGCGTTAGCAAGCTTAAGAGGAAACGTTTATGAAGAAAAAATAATTAATTTAATTAAAAGCAAGGCTAAATCAAATAAAAAAGAAATTACAAAAAAAGAAGCTGAAAAAATTATAGAAGATGCTCATAAACAAGATCACGATCATAATCATAATAAAAAGGAAGAAACTAAAATTGTTAAAAAGCATACTAAAACAAAAAAAGCTCAAACTGCAGCACCAAAACATATAAAATCAAAAAAAGTTAGCAAAAAGTAATTACAAGTTGTATAAGTTGTAAGAATCATATTATGACAATAAAAATATCTGAACACATGAATACATTAATACCAATGGTCGTAGAGCAATCCAGCAAAGGTGAAAGAGCTTATGACATTTACTCAAGACTTTTAAAAGAAAGAATTATTTTTTTAGTAGGACCTATAAATGATAGTGTAGCATCTTTAGTTACTGCTCAATTATTATTTTTGGAATCTGAAAATCCGAAAAAAGAAATTTATTTATACATAAATTGTCCTGGAGGTTTAGTTACTGCTGGTTTAGGAATATATGACACTATGCAATACATAAAACCTGATGTTTCAACTTTATGCATAGGTCAAGCTGCTTCAATGGGATCTTTTTTATTAGCTGCTGGTGAAAAAGGTAAGAGATTTTCACTTCCCAATTCAAGAGTTATGGTTCATCAACCTTCTGCTGGTTTTCAAGGACAAGCTACTGATATTGAAATACATGCTAATGAAGTACTGTTGTTGAAAAAAAGACTTAATGAAATTTATTCTAAACATACGGGTAAATCGACTGAAGATATTAAAAAAGCCCTTGAGAGAGATAATTTTATGAGCCCTGAAGATGCAAAAGATTTTGGTTTAATTGATTTAGTAGTAGAAAAACGATCTTAATATACAAGATCTTGTTTTTTTTCAACCTAAGCTTGATTACTAAGAGATAACTGTATTAAAGTGTTTAAATTGATTCGATAAAAAATTATGACAACAAATAACAAAAATATTCTTTACTGTTCTTTTTGCGGTAAAAGCCAACACGAAGTCAGAAAATTAATTGCTGGTCCAACTGTTTTTATTTGTGATGAGTGTGTTGAACTTTGTATGGATATTATAAAGGAAGAAAGTAAAGATACGCTTGTAAAACACCAAGAAGGATTACCATCTCCAAAAGAAATTTGTAGCGTATTAGATGATTATGTTATTGGTCAAAGCTTTGCTAAAAAAGTGTTATCAGTTGCTGTTCATAATCACTACAAAAGATTAAATTATGAAAATAAAACAAATAAATCTGTTGAGCTATCAAAATCAAACATTCTTTTAGTAGGACCAACAGGATGTGGAAAAACATTGTTAGCTCAAACACTTGCTAGAATTTTAGATGTTCCATTTACTATGGCTGATGCTACTACATTGACTGAAGCTGGCTATGTAGGTGAGGATGTTGAAAATATTATTTTAAAATTATTACAAGCTGCTGATTACAATGTTGAGAAAGCCCAAAGAGGAATAGTATACATTGATGAAGTTGATAAAATTAGCAGAAAATCAGAAAACCCATCTATTACCAGAGATGTTTCAGGAGAAGGAGTTCAACAAGCTTTGTTAAAAATTATGGAAGGCACTGTTGCTAGCGTCCCCCCTCAAGGTGGAAGAAAACATCCACAACAAGAGTTTTTACAAGTGGACACAACGAATATTTTATTTATTTGTGGAGGTGCTTTTGCTGGTTTAGATAAAATTATTTCTCAAAGGGATAAAGGAACTTCAATAGGATTTGGTGCAGAAGTTAGAAGTACAACTGACAAAAAGGTTGGAGAGTGGATGAAAAGTTTAGAACCAGAAGATTTACTAAAATATGGATTAATTCCTGAATTTATTGGAAGACTACCAATTATTGCAACTTTACAAGATTTAGACGAAAAATCTTTAATTAAAATATTAAATGAACCAAAAAACTCATTGATTAAACAGTATCAAGAGCTATTTAAATTGGAGGGTGCTAAACTTTCTTTTAAAGATAATGCATTAAAAGAAATAGCAATTAAAGCAATTAATAAAAAAACTGGCGCAAGAGGTTTAAGATCAATTCTTGAAAATATATTGCTTAAAATAATGTTTGATTTGCCAAGTGAAGAAAATATAGACGAGGTTATTGTTGATCTTTCTGCGGCTAAAGGACAATCTCAACCAATATTAGTACACTCAAAAAACAATAAGACTAAGACCGAAAAGACGTCAGCTGCCTAATAAGTCAGTTAATAAATATTAAATATCTGTTGCAATATTTTTTTTAATCTCCATATTTAGCCTATGAACGCTACAGATAATCTACCACTATTACCTCTCCGTGATATTGTTGTATTTCCAAGCATGGTTATACCTCTTTTTGTAGGTAGAGATAAATCAATTAATGCTCTTAACGAAGTAATGAAACAAGATAAAAAAATAATCCTAGCAACACAAAAAAATTCTGAAATTGATGATCCGAAAAGTACAGATGTTTTTAATTATGGTTGCGAAAGTAGCATATTACAATTATTAAAATTGCCAGATGGTACAGTTAAAGTATTAGTAGAGGGAAATAAAAGAGTTAAAATTTTAGATTTTAAAGAACAAGAAAAATATTTAACTTGTTCATTTATTAGTCAAAATGATTCTAAAGAAAAATTAGAGAATTTAATTCCATTAGCTTTAACAGCAGTTAGACGACTTGAAAAATTAACCTCAATAAATAAAAAAATTTCAAATGAGACAATTAATAATATTAAACAATTAAAAGATCCTTCAAAAATTGCTGATAATATTGCCTCATATTTAAATTCACCAATTATTGAAAAACAACAAATTTTTGAAACACTCGATGTGAAAAAAAGACTTAATAAAATTATTAAAATAATGGATAACGAAACGAGTATTATTGGTGTTGAAAAAAGAATTAGAGGAAGAGTAAAAACTCAAATGGAGAAAACACAAAGAGAATATTATTTAAACGAACAGCTTAAAGCTATTCAAAAAGAATTAGGTGAAATTGAAGATGGAAAAGATGAAACATCAAATTTAAATAAATCTATTTTAAAAGCAAAGATGCCAAGCGAAGTTCAAAAAAAATGTATGAGTGAGCTTAAAAAATTAAAGAATATGAGTCCTATGTCAGCGGAAGCAACTGTTGTAAGAAATTATTTAGACTGGATGATTGATCTTCCATGGTATAAAAAAAATGATGCTGCTATAGATTTAAAAAAAGCATCAACTACCCTTGACGAAGATCATTTTGGATTAGAAAAAATTAAAGAAAGAATTATTGAATTCTTAGCTGTTCAAAAAAGAATGGATAAAATTAAGGGTCCAATTTTATGTTTTGTTGGACCTCCAGGTGTAGGAAAAACTTCATTAGGAAAATCAATCGCAAAAGCGACTAACAGACAATTTGTTAGAATGTCAGTGGGTGGTATGAGAGATGAAGCTGAAATTAGAGGACATAGAAGAACTTATATAGGTTCTCTTCCAGGAAAAATTATTCAAATGATGAAAAAAGCTGGAACTAAAAATCCTTTAATTTTGCTTGATGAAATTGATAAAGTTGGAAATGATTATAGAGGTGATCCATCATCAGCTTTACTTGAAGCTTTAGATCCTGAACAAAATTCAACTTTTAATGATCACTACTTAGAAGTGGATTATGATTTATCAGATGTTATGTTTGTAACTACAGCTAATACTCTGAACATTCTTCCTCCATTATTAGATAGAATGGAAGTAATAAGATTGCCAGGCTACACTGAGGATGAAAAAATTAATATAGCAAATAAATATTTGCTTCCTAAGCAAATAAAAGACAATGGTGTTAGAGATAAAGAGATGGTTTTATCAAGTGGAATAATTAAAGAAATAATTAGAGATTATACCAAAGAATCAGGAGTGAGAAATTTAGAAAGAGAAATATCTAAAATTGCTAGAAAAGTTGTAAAAAAAATTATTTCTGATAACGAAACTCAGGTAAGTGTTAATAAAAGCAATTTATCAGATTTTTTAGGAATTAAAAAATTTAAATTTGGTGAACTTGAAAGTCAAGATAAAGTAGGTATTGTTACCGGTTTAGCTTGGACTGAATATGGAGGAGAAATTCTTAAAATTGAAACTGTAAATATGCCAGGTAAAGGAAGAATGCAAATAACAGGAAAGCTAGGCGATGTGATGCAAGAATCTGTTAAAGCAGCTAAGTCATTTGTTAGATCTAAAAGTTTAGAATATGGGATAATTCCTCCTATATTTGAAAAAAAAGATTTCCATATTCATGTACCTGAAGGAGCAACACCTAAAGATGGTCCTTCAGCAGGTATTGGGATGGTTACATCTATTGTATCATCAATCACGAATATTCCTGTTAATAGAAAAATAGCAATGACAGGTGAGGTTACATTAACAGGGCAAGTCTTAGCTATTGGAGGTTTAAAGGAAAAATTATTAGCTGCTCATCGAGCAGGCATTAAACATGTTTTAATTCCAAAAGATAATGAAAAAGACCTTACAGATATGCCACAAAAAATAATAGATGACATAAAAATTACTCCAGTTGAAACGGCTGATGAAGTACTTAAAATAGCTTTAACTAAAGAAATGAAAAGAGTTGAGTGGGTTGAGGTTGAGAATATATCAAAATCTGAAAAAGATAAGTCACAAGCAAGCATTCAATAATTATTTGCTTGATATTAATTTATTTAAAATAGTAGAAAGAGATAAATATAGTTTTTTTTAGAAGGAGATTTAAAATATTGAAAAAAATTCCTAAAATTTTTGTTTGGAGTTATTTAGAAGATTATTCAAAAAATAAAAAAAAAATTTTAGATTTAATTGATAAAGTTTTTCAATCTGGATCCCTAATACTATCAAAAGAAGTTACAAACTTCGAAAAAAATTTTTCAAAATTTACTAATAATAAGTACGGCATTGGTGTTAATAGTGGTACCGATGCACTACAAATAGCTTTAATGGCCATTGGAATTAAAAAAGACGACGAAGTTATAACAGTTTCAAATACAGCGGTACCAACAGTGAGTGCAATAGTAGCTTGTAATGCTAAGCCAGTTTTTATTGATATTAATAAACAAGACTTTTTGATTAATACTTCTTTAATAGAAGAAAAAATTAATAAAAGAACGAAAGCTATAATCCCTGTTAATCTTTATGGTCAATCAGCTAATTTTGAAAAAATAAAAAAAATTTCTCAAAAAAATAATTTAAAAATAATTGAGGACTGCGCACAATCGTCAGGAGCATTGTACAAAGGTAAGCCAAGTGGTTCGTTTAGCGATTTAGCTGCTTTTTCATTTTATCCAACAAAAAACTTAGGTGGTTACGGAGATGGTGGAATGATTGTTACAAAAAATAAAAAATTATACGAAAAATGTAAAAAATTAAGAAAATATGGAATGTCAAAACTATACTATTCTGAACTTCATGGAATTAACTCAAGATTGGATGAAGTTCATGCAGCAATTCTTAATTATCAATTAATTAAGTTAAAATTTAATATAATTAAAAGAAGAAAGATTGCTAAAATTTATAATGAAAATATAAAAAGAAATGATTTAATTCTTCCAATTGAGAACAAAGATAATTATCATTCTTATTATGCTTACGTTGTAAGACATCAGCAAAGAAAAAAGTTTATGAATTTTTTAAAGAAAAATAATATCTTTTGCAATATAACATATCCATTTCCAATTCATTCTATGAGAGGATACAAACATTTTAATGAAAAAAAAAATGATTTAAATATTACAGATAAATTTTCAAAACAGATTTTTTCTTTGCCAATGTATCCTGAGCTAAGTATTCAAAAATTAGAAAAAGTTATTAAAGTTATAAATAATTTTTAAAAGTAATAATCAATAACATAAGATTAAATCTTGTGATTGAAGTAAAGAAATATCAAACATTTTGTTATTTGGTAATGTACTCAATATAAAGCTCAGATACTCATTAGATACACAAGCTGTTCTACTAATATTCCTTTCATCTCTGATTTTTACTTTGCGTTTCATAAATAATTGTTATATCTAAACGATATTTTTGGATTTGGGCGGTTAGCTCAGTTGGTAGAGCATCTCGTTTACACCGAGGGGGTCAAAGGTTCGAGTCCTTTACTGCCCACCAAAAAAAAGTGGGGGTGTAGCTCAGTTGGTTAGAGCGATCGCCTGTCACGCGATAGGTCGAGGGTTCGAGTCCCTTCACTCCCGCCACTTTCTTGATAATTATTATCAAATACTTATTGATATGTGACTTTACTGATCTGCATGATGTTATAAAAACTGATATACAGATTCTTATGCTTTCAGATTTTTTAAAAGATTACCTACCAATTATACTATTTTTAATTATAGCATTTGGATTAAGCGTTGCTTTTGTGGTCCTAAATTTTATTTTATCACCTAAAAATCCAGATCCAGAAAAGCTTTCTGCATATGAGTGTGGATTTGAGCCGTTTGAAGATTCTAGAATGGAATTTGATGTTAGATTTTATCTTGTTGCAATACTTTTTATAATTTTTGACCTAGAAATAGCTTTTTTATTTCCATGGGCAATATCATTAGGAAATATAGGATTGTTAGGTTTTTCTTCAATGATGATATTTTTATTTATTTTAACTATAGGTTTTATTTACGAGTGGAAAAAAGGTGCATTAGACTGGGAATAAAATATTTATGAATTTAGAAAAAAAACAAAAAACAATCCCTGATGAATTTAAAAAACTAGCAGAAGATTTTAGTAAAAATGGTTTTATTACTACTTCTTTAGATAATTTAATTAATTGGTCAAGAGCTGGTTCATTACATTGGATGACTTTTGGTTTAGCTTGTTGTGCTGTTGAAATGATGCAAACTGCAATGCCAAGATATGACCTTGAAAGGTTTGGAGCTGCTCCAAGGGGATCTCCAAGACAATCAGATGTAATGATTGTAGCAGGAACATTAACAAATAAAATGGCTCCAGCTTTAAGAAAAGTTTATGATCAAATGCCTGAACCAAGATATGTTATATCGATGGGTAGTTGTGCTAATGGTGGTGGATATTACCATTATTCTTATTCTGTAGTTAGAGGTTGTGATAGGATTGTTCCTGTAGACGTTTATGTTCCTGGATGTCCACCTTCTGCTGAATCGCTTTTATATGGAATTTTACAATTACAAAAAAAAATTAGAAATAAAGGTTCTTTTAATAGATAATGAATAATTTAATAGATTTAGAAAAAAAAATTAATTCAGAGCTAACAACTAAAATTAATCGTTCAAAAATTAATCATAATCAATTATATTTAGATATAGACAGCGAAGATTTATTGAAAGTATCTTTGTTTGTTAAAACGAATAAAGATACTAAATTTAGACAGTTAATTGACATTACAGCTGTCGACTACCCAGAAAATCCAAAAAGATTTAAAATGGTTTATTTATTTTTAAGTCATGAATTTAATCAAAGAATTTTAATTAACTATTTAATCAATGAAAATGAAGTAATAGACTCTTTAACAAAAATTTTTCCATCAGCTAATTGGATGGAAAGAGAAGTTTTTGATATGTATGGTGTTAAGTTTAAAGATCACCCTGATCTAAGACGAATATTAACTGATTATGGATTTGAAGGACATCCCTTGAGAAAAGATTTTCCTTTAACTGGCCACACTGAAGTTAGATATAGTGAGGAGGAAAAAAAAGTAATTAAAGAGCCCGTTAAACTTGAGCAAAACTATAGAAATTTTGACTATGAAAGTCCTTGGGAAGGAACAAAATATATTAAAGAACAAACAGAAAAAAAATAATGGAAAAAAAATCTAAAACTTTAAATTTAAATTTTGGTCCACAACATCCTGCTGCTCATGGTGTATTGAGATTAATTTTAGAATTAGATGGAGAAGTTGTTGAAAAAGCAGATCCACATATAGGATTACTTCATAGAGGTACAGAAAAGTTAATTGAAAATAAGACTTATATGCAAGCTGTGCCTTATTTTGATAGACTTGATTATGTAGCTCCAATGAATCAAGAGCATGCTTTTGCTTTAGCAATTGAAAAAATATTAAAGGTCGAAGTTCCTATAAGAGCTCAATTTATAAGAGTTATGTTTTGTGAAATTGGAAGAATTTTAAGTCATATTTTAAATATAACAACTCACGCCCTAGATGTTGGTGCCTTAACACCATCACTTTGGGGTTTTGAAGAAAGAGAGACGCTTATGACTTTTTATGAACGTGTTTCAGGTTCCAGATTACACGCAAACTATATTAGAGCCGGTGGTGTCCATCAAGACTTACCAAGAGGTCTTTCTGCTGATATAGAAAAATTTTGTGAAAGTTTCCCAAAAATTATTGATGATATTGAAACATTATTAACTGATAATAGAATATTTAAGCAACGTAATGTTGATATTGGAATAGTCACTAAAGATGACGCATTAAATTATTCTTTTTCAGGTGTAATGATAAGAGGATCGGGTGTTGCTTGGGATTTAAGAAAATCTCAACCATATGATTGCTATGATCAAATAAAATTTAGAGTTCCTGTTGGTAAAAATGGGGACTGTTATGACAGATATTTGTGTCGTATTGAAGAAATGAGAGAAAGTGTAAATATAATTAAACAATGTTTATCAATGATGCCGAAGGGACCAATTAAAACATTAGATGGAAAAATTAGTCCTCCACCAAAAAAAGATTTAAAACAATCAATGGAAGCATTAATTCACCACTTTAAACTTTTTACTGAAGGATACCGTGTAGAAAAAGATGAAATTTACACAGCAGTTGAAGCTCCTAAAGGTGAATTTGGTATTTATCTAGTTTCTGATGGTTCTAGTAAACCTTATAAATGTAAAATTAGAGCACCAGGTTTTTCCCATTTACAATCAATAGATTATTTAATTAAAGGACATATGCTTGCTGATGTGCCTGCTGTCTTAGGTTCGTTAGATATTGTATTTGGAGAGATTGATAGATGAGTTCAAGAAAAGTTTCAAAAACACAACCTATAAGTTTTGAATTCAACTTAGAAAGTATGACTGCAGCAAAAAAAATAATAACTAAATACCCTGAAGGAAAAAAACAAAGTGCTGTAATGGCATTACTTTATATAGCACAAAGACAAAATGATAATTGGATACCTTTAGTTGCAATAAAGTATATAGCTAGATTTTTAGAAATGCCTTACATAAAAGTTTATGAAGTCGCAACTTTTTATACAATGTTTAATTTAACACCTGTGGGTACGCATTTTATTCAAGTTTGTACAACGACACCTTGTATGATCATGGGTGCACACAATCTTGTAGATGCATGTAAGGAAAAAATATCAAAAAATCAAAATGAACTATCTAAGGATAAAAACTATTCATGGATGGAAGTTGAATGTTTGGGTGCCTGCGTTAATGGCCCAATGATGCAAATTAATGATGATTACTATGAAGATTTAGATAAAGAAAAAACATTAAAAATTTTAAATGAAATATCAAATGGAAAAACACCAAAACCTGGATCATACAGAGGACGTTTAAATGCAGAACCTGAAAACAATAGAAAAACATTAATGAACACTAAAAATGCTTAAAGACGAAGATAGAATATTCAAAAATTTATATAATGATAGAGGGTCTGACCTTAAGTCATCTCAAGAAAGAAATGACTGGAGTAATACAAAAGAAATTTGTGAAAAAGGTAGAGAATGGATAATTAATGAAATTAAAATTTCTGAACTTAGAGGTAGAGGTGGAGCTGGTTTTCCAACGGGTTTAAAATGGTCTTTTGCTCCTAAAGAAGTTGGTTCAAGACCTCATTATTTGGTAATTAATGCTGATGAGTCTGAACCAGGCACATGTAAAGATAGAGATATTTTAAGGTTCGAACCACATAAGTTAATCGAAGGTTGTTTGATAGCATCTTATGCAGTTAATGCACACATTTGTTATATTTATATTAGAGGTGAGTACTTCAATGAAGGCAAAAAACTTCAAAAAGCAATAGATGAAGCTTATGAAAGAAATTTAATAGGAAAAAATGCATCTGACACTGGTTGGGATTTTGATGTATATATTCATTATGGAGCAGGCGCATATATTTGTGGTGAAGAGACAGCATTACTTGAAAGTTTAGAAGGTAAAAAAGGCCAACCAAGATTAAAACCACCATTTCCTGCATTAGTTGGTTTATATGGATGTCCAACTATAATTAACAATGTTGAAACTATAGCTGTTGTTCCAACTATTTTAAGAAAAAGCGGAAAATGGTTTGCATCATTAGGGAAACCTAAAAACACTGGTACTAAAATATTTTGTATTTCAGGAAATGTTAACAATCCTTGTAATGTAGAAGAAGAAATGGGTGCTTCTTTGAAAGATTTAATTGAAATTCATGCTGGTGGAGTCATAGGAGGCTGGGAAAACTTACAAGCAGTAATACCTGGTGGTTCTTCTATGCCACTATTACCGAAAAAAACTTGTGATACTATTACTATGGATTTTGATTCATTAGTTGTAGAAAAAAGTGGATTAGGTACTGCGGGCATTGTTGTTATTAATAAAGATCAAGACATTATAAAATGTATGGCAAGAATTGCTCGCTTCTATAAACATGAAAGCTGTGGACAATGTACTCCTTGTAGAGAAGGAACTGGATGGATGTGGAGAATGTTAGAAAGAATGGCAAAAGGAGAAGGATCTAGAGATGAAATCGAGATGTTAATGGATATAACAAAACAAATCGAAGGGCACACAATATGCGCTTTTGGTGAAGGTTCTTCATGGCCTGTCCAAGGATTGTTAAGAAATTTTAAAAAAGAAATTGAAAAGAGAAATAATATTAACCCGATGTTTAATAAAGATAAAGATATACCTTACCTGGTAGACCAACATTTGTTAGATAAAAAAAATGCTTAAACTTAAAGTAAATAATATTGATATTGAAGTTGAAGAAGGCTTAACTGTTCTTCAAGCTTGTGAAAAAATTGGAGTGGAAATTCCAAGGTTTTGTTATCATGAAAAATTATCAATAGCTGGTAATTGTAGAATGTGTTTAGTTGAGATGGAAAAATCTTCTAAGCCTATAGCATCATGTGCTATGCCAGCGATAGAGGGAATGAATATAAAAACAAATACTCCATTTGTTGAAAAAGCTCGTAAAGGAGTAATGGAATTTTTATTGGCTAATCATCCTTTAGATTGTCCAGTTTGTGATCAAGGTGGTGAGTGTGACTTACAAGATCAGTCAATGTTTTATGGAATTGATAAATCTAGATTTAAAGAAAATAAAAGAGAGGTTTCTGAAAAAAATATGGGACCATTAATAAAAACTCAAATGACCAGATGTATTCACTGTACAAGATGTATTAGATTCGCTACTGAAGTTGCTGGTGTTCCAGAACTAGGTACTATTGGTAGAGGTGAAGAAATGCAAATAACAACTTACCTTGAACAATCAATGCAATCAGAATTGTCAGCAAATGTTGTGGATCTATGTCCTGTAGGAGCTCTAACATCAAAACCTTATGTTTTTGAAGCAAGACCATGGGAACTTAAAAATACAGAAACTATTGATGTTATGGATGCAGTTGGGTCTAATATCAGAGTTGATACATATGGATGGGAAGTTAAAAGAATTTTACCAAAAATTAATGAAGATATTAATGAAGAATGGATTTCAGATAAAACAAGATATGCTTGCGATGGTCTTTTAAATCAACGCTTAGATACACCACTTGTTAAATATAATGGAAAATTTGAAAAAGCTTCATGGAAAGAAGTTTTTAATATAGTTCAATTAAAATTAAAAAATACAGATAATAAAAAAGTATGTGGAATTTCAGGTGATTTAATTAACATGGAAACTCTCTATATATTTAAAGAATTTTTTAATAAAATTTTAAATTCATCAAATTTAGAATCTAGAAGTAAGCATGTTTATTTAAATCCTGAAAAAAGAGAAAACTATTTATTTAATTCATTAATAAATGGCATTGAAGAAAGCGATTTTATTTTTTTAATTGGTACAAATCCAAGATATGAAGCCACAATGTTAAATGCGCGCATTAGAAAATCTTATCTAAAAAATAAAACAAAAATAATATCATTAACTAATGTTGGTGATTTGACCTATCCATATAAGAGTCTTAATGGCACCACTGAGCTTATTAAGGAAATCGTTGAAGATAAACATGAAATATCTAAATTAATTAAAGAAGCTAAAAATCCATTATTAATTTTAGGCCAATCAGTTTTATCTTTAAAATCAAATAAATATATTTTTGAATCAATAAAATATTTTTTAGATAAAAATAATAAAATTTCAGATAAATGGAATTCATTAAATTTAATTTCTGAAAACGCTTCTTCAGTAGGTAGCTTTGACTTAGGTATTTATAAATCTTCTGATGGATCAAATCAAATTCTAACTGAATTAGAAAACCATAAATATGAAATTGTTTATTTATTGGGTCAAGATAGTTTAAATTTTAAAAAACAAAATGAATTTGTAATTTATCAGGGAAGTCATGGCGACAAAGGAGCGGAAATTGCAGATGTTATTTTTCCTGGTTCTGCATATACAGAACAAAATGGTCATTATACTAATTTAGAAGGTAAATTACAAAAAGCTTACAAAGCTTCCTATCCACCTGAAATAGCTAAAGAAGATTGGCAAATTATAAATGAATTAGCTGAAACTATAAATCATAGAAAATTATTTAAGGATAAAGATGAATTAGAAAGTAGTATGCTTAATTATATAAATTTATTTAAGAAAAATAATTCTGATAAAAAACATTCTTATATAAATAATTTAAATTTTATTAATGAAAATATTAAACTTAATAATATTGATTATTACTACTCAAATGCAATTGCAAGAGCATCAAAAACAATGTCTGATTGTAGAAATGAAAAGATAAATATGAAATTAACGGATATGAAAGTTTAGTATGACTGAATTCATAAATATTTTTTTTTTGGAAACTTATAAGATTTTACTTTTGTTAGTACCAGTTCTAGTTGCGATTGCTATTATTGTTTGGCTAGATAGAAGAATTTGGGCCTTTGTTCAAAAGCGACAAGGACCTAATGTTGTTGGCCCATTTGGTTTATTACAGTCTCTAGCTGATGCTCTTAAGTATATATTTAAAGAAATAATTATTCCTGCAAGTTCAAATAAGGTAATATTCGTATTGGCTCCTATAGTTACAATGACATTAGCTTTAATTTCATGGGCAGTAATTCCATTTAGTGAAACTCAAGTATTGTCTAATATAAATGTTGGTATTCTTTACTTATTTGCAGTTTCTTCTTTAGGTGTATATGGAATAATTATGGGAGGTTGGGCCTCTAATTCTAAATACCCTTTTTTAGGAGCAATTAGATCAGCTGCACAAATGGTATCTTATGAAGTATCTATTGGAGTAATAATTATCAATGTTTTGTTGTGCGTAGGTTCATTAAATTTGAATGATATTGTTTTAGCGCAAAAAAAAATATGGTTTATAGTTCCATTGTTTCCAATGTTTGTCATTTTCTTTATATCTGCATTAGCAGAAACTAACAGACCTCCTTTTGATTTACCTGAAGCAGATGCTGAATTAGTAGCTGGTTATCAAACAGAATATTCAGGAATGATGTACGCAATGTTTTGGTTAGGAGAATATGCAAATATTTTATTAATGTGCGCTATGGGTTCTGTATTATTTTTAGGTGGATGGTTATCTCCATTAGATATTTTTCCATTTAATATTTTACCTGGTGCAATTTGGTTATCTTTCAAGATTTTATTATTATTTATACTTTTTTCTTTAGTAAAAGCTATTGTTCCAAGATACAGATATGATCAGTTAATGAAATTAGGGTGGAAAATTTTTTTACCTTTATCCTTAGTATGGGTTGTTCTCACATCAAGTTATTTATTTTATTTTGATTTATTACCGGTAAACTAATTATGAAAATTTCTAGAATAATTAAAACAATTTTTTTATTAGATTTTTTAAGTGGATTAATTATTGCATTTAGAACAATTTTTAAGACAAAAAAAACTATTAATTATCCATTCGAAAAAGGAAAAATTAGCCCAAGATTTAGAGGTGAGCACGCGTTAAGACGATATCCAAATGGAGAAGAAAGATGCATAGCTTGTAAACTGTGTGAAGCAGTTTGTCCAGCACAGGCTATAACTATTGAGTCAACGCAACGAGAAGATGGTAGTAGGAAAACAACAAGATATGATATTGATATGATAAAATGTATTTACTGTGGTTTGTGTGAAGAGTCTTGTCCAGTTGATGCAATTGTTCAAGGTCCTAACTTTGAGTTTTCAACTTTTACAAGCGAAGAGCTTTATTATAATAAAAAAAAACTTCTTGATAATGGTGATAGATGGGAAAAAATTTTAGCTGCTAATATTAAAACTGATAATCCGTTTAGATAAATAAATATGATAGCTCATTCACTATTTTTTTATATATTTTCATTAATAGCAATTATTTCATCAATAATGGTAACTGCCTCAAAAAATACTGTACACTCTGTTTTTTTTTTAATTTTAGATTTTATTAGTATTTCCTGTTTATTTATAATGATTGGAGCGGAGTTTCTTGGCATGATTATGCTAATAGTTTATGTTGGTGCCGTTGCAGTTTTATTTCTTTTTGTTGTTATGATGCTTAATGTTGCTCAACAAAAAAATCAGTGGTTTAGCTCTAGTAAAAGTTCTCAACACATTCCATTCGGATTGTTTATTAGTGTCATTATATTCTTTGAGTTAATTATAGTAATAGGTGGATGGAAATTTAAACCTGATCTAGTTAATTCTACGTCATTAATTATTGACAAAAATATTAGCAATACATCTTCCTTAGGCAACATTTTATATACTGATTACATTCATATATTTCAGTTAAGTGGTATGATTTTATTAGTTGCAATGATAGGTGCAATTATTCTTACTTATAGAAAAAGATCTGGATTAAAAAGACAAAATTATTTTCGTCAAATATCAAGAGAAAGTATTGATAGTGTTGAGTTAGTTGAAGTTGAAAGTAAGAAGGGAGTAAATATTGATGACTGATATAGGTCTTGGTCATTATTTAACTCTTGGAGCAATAATTTTTACTATTGGCATTATTGGAATTTTTTTTAATAGAAAAAATATTATTGTAATATTGATGAGTATTGAGCTAATATTATTAGCAGTCAATATTAATCTAGTATCTTTTTCAATATTTTTAAATGATTTAACTGGTCAAATTTTTACTCTCTTTATATTAACAGTTGCTGCAGCTGAAGCTGCTATAGGACTTGCCATAATA
>Ga0315339_1000864_pt1 | contig 31723 bp, 26 predicted proteins | sample ASW17metaG_FD_204514 | JGI IMG/M metagenome (GOLD analysis project Ga0315339, IMG submission 204514) | Ammonia-oxidizing marine archaeal communities from Pacific Ocean, United States - ASW #17 | ecosystem: Environmental > Aquatic > Marine > Oceanic | place: USA: California | collected 2016-12-05 | reverse complement strand
GCGCGTCGCTATATTCACCGGTGGAAAGATCAACGATGCGCGTGTCGAATTTTGCAAAAAGCTCTTCAATCGATTTATCCTCTTCCAAGAGACCTGCCGCCATAAGGATGTTTTTTTTCCGGTCCAAATCTTTATTTTTTACCTGATTGGATTTTAAAAAGACGGCTGCACTGGAGACAATTACAGAGCAGATGATAGAAAGCAGTCCTGCGACAATCAGTGTTTTTGTAATCGTATCGTTACCCATAACGCAGCTTCCTTTTTTTAAGGTGCGCATTGACGACTAAATAGTCTATGACGGGAGCAAATACATTGCCGAATAGGATCGAGAGCATCATTCCTTCTGGAAATGCGGGATTAATGACACGAACAAGAATAACAAGGAAACCAATAAGGAAGCCGTATATCCATTTCCCTGTATCAGTCATTGCGGCAGAAACGGGATCTGTTGCCATAAAGACTAAGCCGAAGGCAAATCCACCCAGGACTAAATGCCATGCGGGACTCATTTCGAACATCGAGTTCGTCTCGCTCCCAACAGCATAAAGGAGACTGGATGTTGCAAGAGCACCGATGAGCACTGCCAACATGATGCGCCAGGATCCGACACCGGAGAAAACAAGCAAGGCTGCGCCAATCATACAGGCGAGGGTAGATGTTTCACCCATTGAACCCTGAATCTGCCCGAGAAAAGCCTGGTTCCAGCTGATCGTTGCCGTGAGATCACTCATGCTTTCAGCGGCTACCAGGCCGAGGGGAGTCGCTCCACTGAATCCATCAACAGCAGTCCAGACAAAATCTCCAGACATTTGCGCGGGGTAGGCGAAAAAGACGAACGCGCGAGCGGTGAGCGCGGGGTTGAGGAAATTCTTTCCGGTGCCCCCGAAGATTTCTTTTCCAATGACCACTCCGAAAGAAATACCAATCGCTACCTGCCATAATGGAATAGTGGGAGGAAGAGTGAGAGGGAAAAGCAGACCGGTGACAAGGAAACCTTCATTAACTTCGTGTTTTCTTACACTGGCAAAAAGCACCTCCCATAATCCACCTGTAATATTACAAACAAGAAATACGGGAATGAAGTAGAGGGCTCCATGAATGAGATTCGAAAATATATTCTCGTGATCATAAGCCAGACCCAGTAAGGTCATGACCTGGCCACGCCACCCTGGAGAAGTTACCACATCCATCTCAGCCATCGCAGCATTAGCTTGAAACCCTGTGTTATACAAGGCCATCACGATACAAGGGGCGAGTGCGATCGCTACGGTGATCATCATGCGCTTTAGATCCATCCCATCACGGACATGAGTCATTCCTTTGTTTACGTGTCCGGGAGAGTAAAGAAATGTATCAATAGCTTCGTAAAGTGGATAGAGCTTTTCTAATTTACCCCCCTTCGCAAAGTAAGGGTACAGACTATCGAGAGATTTTCGTAAAAGTTTCATTAACCCTCTATTTCAATTCGCGTGAGATTTTGCCTTAATATTGGGCCGTAATCGCATTTGCCGGGACAGACAAATGTAGATAGCGCTAGATCTTCCTCGTCTAATTCCAGACACCCTAGTGCCTGGGCCTGGTCCGTATCTTCGACGATAAGTGCCCTTAAGAGAAAAGTTATGTAGATATCGAGGGGCATGATTTTCTCATACATACCGATCGGAACCATGTCGCGTTCACTGCCTTCCGTGCAAGTCGTCAGCGCAAACTTTTTACCCGGAATAAATTTGGATATAAAAGTGGTTTTGATAGAAAACTTATTTAAGCCTGGGCGGTGCCAATCCATAAATACACGGTTCCGGTTTTCCATGATGACACTGATCTGCAGATGATAGCGACCGAGATAGTTGAAGGGGCCCTCTGATTTTTGTCCATAGAGAACAGAACCAGAAATAACGCGAGGTTCACCGGCCTCTGTCAATTCACCGGCGACGATATCTTCAATATTTGCCCCGATGCGTGTGCGTAAAAGGCGAGGTCTTTTAACCATGGGGCCAGCAAGAGAAATAATTCTTTCCACGTTAATTTTACCCGTGATAAATAAGGACCCAATAGCCATTACATCCTGGTAGTTAAGGTGCCAGACCGTCTTTTTAGCACTAACAGGATCTAATAAATGAATATGGGTGCCCACTAAACCAGCAGGGTGGGATCCCTTAAATTCAGCTGTGGTGATAAAGTTTAAATCGGCCCCTGGAATATCAACTCCCAACTCATGACAGAGATACAGCTTACCATCAGTGAGTTTTGAGATAATGGTCAGGCCATTGATAAAATCTTTTTCTCGTCCCGTAATTATAAAATTAGGACTTGCTGCCAGGGGATTGGTGTCCATGGCATTGACAAAAATAGAGTGGGGTGTGGTTTCGGGTGACGGTACTTTGCTGTACGGCCTTGTTCGCAGAGTCGGCCAAAGACCGGATGCGAGTAAATTTTCTTTCACCTCTTCTCGAGAGAGACTGGCGAGTTTATCTTCCGTATAGGAAGTAAAGGTTTCTTCTTCGTTACCACTGATTTCAATGACTACAGATTGCAGCGCTCTTTTTTCACCACGGTTAATGGCAATAACTTTGCCGTTTGCGGGTGAAGTGTAATTTACTCCAGATGTTTTTTTGTCCGTAAATAGAAGTTGTCCTAATTTTACCGTATTCCCTACCTTTACCGCCATCGTAGGTTTCATCCCCACGTATTCGGTGCCGATAACGGCAACCGTCTTAACCTCGGACGCTTCTTCAACCAAAAGTTTAGGTTCTCCGGCAATAGGTAAATCCAACCCTTTTCTAATATTATAAGACAAAGCTTATCCTTATTATTTATATTTTGAGGTTTATAGCTGAATTACTTATTCAATTCCAAGGCCGCAGCCTTTACGGTGGCCGAATTTAAGGGTATTATTGATGGATAGGAAACTAAAAGCGTGAATTTATATTTTCTAATACTAAATGCAAGCAAGTTGCCAAAAAATCCATGATGATGAGTTACCTATTAGTAAAAACGAAAACTTCGATCAGAATAACTTTAAACATACATACACAATATAGGTATAAATTTATTCGTCCTCGCTTGCCACGGCGTAGTCCCGCAGTCGTTGCCACTTAGAAGCACGAATTATAATTTTATAGTTATTTAGAGACAAAGACGAAGAGTGATTTGATTTATCTCTAATTTAAACCTTTTAAAGTAATGAGGATTTTATCAATAGACACCGTGCGCTCTTTTAATAGCTTTCGTCGTTAAATCCGGTTCCCAGAGCCACAAACAATAGCCATTAAATCCATTATCCCTGAAAGCTTGAAGTTTTTCCTTGAGGCTTTTCAAGTCGTGATTATATATCCAGGCATAGGGATATATGGGTAACTTTCCTTTCAGTTTTTGTAGATGTTTCATCTGATTATTGATGGTCGAGAGGTTAAAGGTGTCTGAATAAAAGATATCTTCATCTTTGGGGTCGCATGGTTGATAGACTAGTGGTCCCGGACCGAGATCCGTGAGTACATGAATTAATTTTCTTATATTTATGACGTTTCCTCGCTCGGAGGCATCAGTTATTTCGTCAGCAATAAGGGGTATGATGGAACCCGTGAGATATTCTGGGTACTTGGGAGCGACCCAGTCGTAGAGCGAATAAAGTTCATCGTAGTCCGTGCCGAACAGCTTCGATAATGAGGGTAGATAAAACTCCAACCCGATCTTAAGATTAGGCAGGTGATCTTCTGCAGCTGCCCGGAATGCTTTAGTTATATTTTCAATGAACTGTGTCAAAGCATTCATGCGAAAAGCAATCCATATCTTCAAATAGGGTCTTTCCCTGATAAAATTTAATATACCAGTGGAAGTATAATCGAATAGTTGGCTGGGGGCATTGCCGGGTGAAGTCAGACTCTCGTATAATGTCCCCACTTCTTGTTTCATTTTATCAAAGTCGATACCTTCAGCTTCTGCTTTATCTCGACAGTGGTCACAGAAACATACGAAGAGGTCCTTGAGCCCATTGCGCGGCCACACCGGATATTCGATATGATTCAAATGTACGCTATCAAGCGATGACCATGATGCTACAGTTTCACGCATCACCGTCTCGGCCCATTGCAGGACACCAAGATTATTTGGACAACCATGCATTATCATGGAATTTGATTCTCTGTTACTTTCGGTAATATCAACCATTCTGAGTTTACCGAGGTCCGGGCTTAAGGGATGAAGGGGACAAATATTACAAGTGACTTGGAACCCTCTTTCTTTTGCCAGACTGAGAAAACGTATTATCGACGCATAGTCTTCGGGCGAAACTTTCTGAAGGCCCATGCCTTCAGATGCATTGCCGGAGGGAAGTATTAATGGGGAGCCTTCTTGTCCCCATTTCCAGTAGCTATTACTAAAGATGAGGGTATTAATAGCAGTCCACGAAGCAAGATCGTCGAGGAGGCGCTCCGGCTCTTTTAGAGCGACCGGCCAAGGTATGAACAAAGCTTTTACCGACATGAGCGCATTATTTTTCTGAACAACTACTATCGCGGTTGAGCTAATTAAATATCTTCACTGATTTTATCTTTGGGTAATTCAGTGAAACTAAATCGCTCATCTGCCGCTCGGCAGATCGTCTCGGGTAAACCGCGTTCGCGGCGGACAATATTTGCTCCCATCACCGTTGAGACACATTTATAAAATGCGATTCTTCGGGATATTCCTTCTCGCCCGAAGCCGCAATCAGAGGAGAGAATCAGTCTTTCGGGCGGTATGTGTTCCAATGCTTTTCGAATAAGATCGGCGACCAGATCTGGGGGTTCAACGACGGTATTCGTATGATTAACGACACCGATCCCAATCTTTTTGGGTGTATCATGCTTTGCGATATGTTCGAGATCTTTTCCAAAAGTACTGGCACATTCGAAAGTGATGACATCTGCATTCATGTTGTAAAAATGGGGTATTGCTTTTTCGTAAGAGGGCGGGACCCATATGCTGCGTTGTTGATTGGGATTTCCCCAACAGGTATGAACCCATATCTCAGCATCTAGTCCTTCAACCTCACGATTAAAAGCTTCCGTAAAAAAATCCAAGTCTTTGGCTTTAATGTTTTCTCTCAGGGCGAGGAAATGATGCATGGGTTCTTCTACTTGAATGAGTGTGCAACCGGATGCCACCATCGCCTTGTATTCTTCATTCATAATTGCACTGAGATCCATGATGAGTTCTCTGTCTGAAGGATAGAATTTGTTCCAGATCATCGCATTCAGACTCTGGGCACAGACGGCGCCAAACTTTACAGGTTTATGCGTCATTTTTTGTGCGGTCTTCCAAATGGCATCATATTGGAGGGGACCGCGGGAAACTTTTTCGATGAGGTAAGGCGCTTGATAAGCTTCTTGAACCTCCCACATGATACGACCAGGTGCAATACCATGGCTCGACATAAATCCTTTAGCTAGATCGGAGAAGCCGCTAAAACCACCCAATCGCTCAAGGACATAGAAGAACCATGATTTGCCACCCACCTGAAGATCAAAACGAGTATCCCCATCAGTTAGAATATCGAGGCCGGCTGTATCTTGATCGGTTAAGATCGTGGCAACCGCATCGAGGTATTGTTCTCTATACAAGCTGTCGCCCATCGCCTCTTTGAAAGTACGGCCGCGCAATGACTGATTAAACCAGTTCGGTTTTGGATAAGAACCAGTCGTGGTGGTAGGCATTACCCGATCCTGGGTTACTTTAAACATCGTTTATTCCTTTAGCTGACAACGATTCAATCGATTAAAATCCATTAGTATTTTATTTTCGGGGCATAGCTCACCCGAGAATAAAAGGTTGAGTCCAGGCATTGCTCTCTCCATCACCCCAACACTCAAATCGCACATAACCGGATAATTCGGATACATCTAATTTAATTGCACCGCTATCACTCCAGGCAATGCGTTGACCATTTAGAGTTATTCCTACGATTCTGCTGGCATTTTTACATTTGATGATAATTTCGGTTCCTTCCACTTGAATGGTTTTAATGACAACACCCGTAGAACAATAAAAGCGTCCATCTCGCAAAGATGTTACAATATTTTCAACGTTAGATGAATCAGAATAAACCACATTCCATCCGACACCGACATCAATATTTCCCGGCATGAAATGAGCATCGTCATGGGCAAAGCCCCAAGGGCGACGTCCTTCAGAAAGGAGCATATCCCATTTGTTTGTCGCGTAAGGGCTGCCTTCGCACCTCCCTACCGTCGCATTAAATATTTCCATGCCCACATAACCCGTCCATTGTTGGAATAGATCAAATGGGCAATGATTAAAATCAGAAGTAAAGTTCGGATGGGCAACGACGATAAAACCCTGCGTGGAATTTACATCATCGATCACACGTTGTCGGTCGGCATGGGGTTCAATTCGACGATCACCATTTACGTGCACTAAATGTTGCCCTCTATTAGAGATTTCGTTGCCCGGCAGGAGTATAAGACCCTTATTATCGATGTTATCGTAAATTGTACGGTCGGTAAATATATCATGATCGGATATTGAGAGAAACTGGTAACCGAGGTCTGCATAGATATTTATTACCTCTTGCATATCGCGGTTGCCGTCACTGTTGGTTGTGTGGGTGTGCAAATTTCCTCGAAGCCAAGAGCCGCCATTTAAGTTTTCGTAGGGGTGTGTTATTTTCATAATAGCTTATCCTCGATTAAAATATTAAACATCATAGATTATATTTCACTTTATTTTAGCGACTGTAATATTGATTCACCCTTTCCGTTATGCCAAGAGTAATAGGATGATTATTCAATGAAAAACACAATGTGTGGAACAGTGAAGTTTCACATACTGTACCGTGGGTGCAGTTCACGCTTGAAGGCACCATTCTTCGAATCTTCCTGCATCGCTTTTGCCTTCCTGGACCCTGCTTTTGCCCTGGCATGTCATCCTCCAAGTCGCAATTTGAATCGATCCCCATTGACTTCAAAATCTAACAGCCACATAAATAAACGCAGAGGTATTAGTTGAGATGAAATTAACTGAAGCGCAGATGGATTTTTACCGTGTTTTTGGGTTCTTAATCTTTCGGCAGCTCTTATCGTCTGATGAAATGGTTCTCTACAATCGCGAGTTTAATCCAGGCATAGAGGCATGGCTCAAATATTATAAGGGGAAGCAAATGAAAGGGCGTAGGCGTAAAGTCTATTTAAATGAGTATGGTTTAGATTATCAAATATGTGTACCTCTAATGGATCATGACACTCCGTTCATATGTTCTCTTCTGGACGACCACCGTTTTGTCGATACTGCCGAACAACTCTTAGGCACTGATGTTCTTGGAATATGGTCTGATGCGGCCTGGTTTTATGGTGATACGCAATGGCACACGGACCAGGTCACCTCGAAATACCGGGCTGTGAAATTCGCAATTTATCCGGATCCGCTCAATGAAAGTAATGGAGCATTGCGTGTGATTCCTGGGTCTCATCACGATTCTTTCTCAAAACATGTAAACGATGAGACAGCCGGAATAGATACTTGTAAAAAGTACGGAATACCCCCCGATGAAATGCCGGCCTATGTTTTCAGATTAGGCCCCGGGGATGTTGTCGCTTTTGGCAATCCCCTTTGGCATGCTTCATATAATGGGGGTAAACGTCGAAGACTGGGAGTTGTCATGTTTACTGAGGATCCAAAGACACCCTATGCGTTAGATAATATTCAACGCATTATGCATAATATGCATAAACGTCTGGCCGTTCATTTTGGTGGCCAGTTCTACCCCGACTACTGGCGTTCTATCGACAACCCGCGTCATCAGAACTGGGTGCGTCGCCTCAAAGAACTGGATATGCTCGAGACCGCAGAGGCGGCGGCATATAAGGGAAATTAAATTCTTTGTATCTTAGAAACTAATATAATATCAAGGATAGGATAGGAATGCGACTGAAAGAAAAAGTAGCTATCGTCACGGGGGCAGCGAGCGGAATCGGTCGAGCCACCGCGCATAAATTTATTAAGGAAGGGGCCAGGGTCGTGGCCGTTGATATTAATGAAGAGGGTTTAAAAGAAACTGTAAATACAGGGTCAAAAAAAGGAAAAGGATCATTACAATCTTTAATCACAGATGTTAGTTCTTCGGAACAGGTTAGAGCACTTGTGGAATCTGTAGCATCCCAGTATGGACGCATCGATGTTATTTTCAGCAACGCGGCGATCATGAAAGATGGTTCAGTTATTAATTTAATGGAAGAGGATTGGGACGCGTTGTTTGCGGTTAATGTGAAAGGTGCATTCCTTTTAGGGAAATATGGAATTCCCATAATGATAGATTCAGGAGGTGGGTCTTTTATTATCACCGCGTCGGTGAACAGTTTTTATGCGGAATCGGACATCGCCGGGTACTGCGCTACTAAAGGCGCAACCTTACAATTGACGCGGGCGATGGCTGTTGATCACGGTCCGGATAAGGTGAGGGTGAACTGTATTTGCCCCGGCTGGATTGAAACGCCGATGTCAATGCCGTATTTAACTGAAAATCCTGAGGGACGTAAGTTCGCGGGTAAAATTGCTCCGGCCGGTCGAATAGGACAGCCGGAAGACGTTGCCGCAGTAGCCTCGTTCCTGGCCAGTGATGAAGCTGATTTTGTCACCGGTGCTGCCTACAATGTTGATGGGGGATGGACGGTAGGAATGACGAGGGCGATCGCGCTAATTTAGAGTTTAATGCGATTTTTTAGTTTTCGAACTTAAAATAAGTATGAGATGCGGCTGGTTAATTAGGTGTTTTATTTTATTCGTCGTTTCCCTCTCGTTATTTCTTGCACGCGCTTACTCGCCCACCAATGGAGAGGCAGATACTTATACTAAAGCGCGCCATCAGATGGTAGAGACGCAAATGAAGCGACGAGGGATATTGAATCCCGAGGTTTTAAGAATTATGGGAAAAGTTCCTCGTCACGAATTCGTTCCCTTACTCTATCGCTGGCAGTCATACAATGACCACCCCTTACCGATTGGGAAAGGGCAAACAATTTCGCAACCGTATATTGTCGCTTTAATGACAGAATTGTTAGATCCTGAACCCACAGATCGTATTCTTGAAATTGGCACGGGGTCGGGATACCAGGCCGCAATTCTCGCTGAATTAGTCGATACAGTCTATACGATCGAAATTATTCCCGCCTTTGCCAAAAGTGCAGAGGAAGCTTTTAAGCGCTTAGGCTATAGTAATATTCAAGTAAAAGCAGGGGATGGCTATCTAGGATGGCCCGAAGCTGCACTTTTTGATGGAATCATCGTAACTGCTGCACCGCCCTACCTCCCTCAACCCCTGGTTGAGCAGTTAAAAAAAGGAGGGAAACTGGTTATTCCAGTCGGCGATATTTATCAGGAATTAAAAGTTTATACAAAAACAGAGGGAGGTATAGAAACTAAAGATATAATTCCCGTTCAATTCGTTCCCATGACCGGTAGAGCACAGGAAAAGTAATATAATTAAATTCTATTATTGCCCAACTGCGATAGTTCATAAGATTATACCTAAGTGAATGATAGTTTACAGGACCAGTTAAACGCGGCGATTCAGATAGAGCGGTTAGTTGATACCGCGGTAAAACTCATTGGAATACCCAGTCCCACTTTAAGTGCAAAGTCCGCAGCAGATAAACTGGCAGAAATACTGGAGGTAGATGGATTTAAAGTCGAGAGGCCTGATGCCAATTGGCCCGAGTCTCCGGCTGTGTTTGTAAGTTACGATTCTGGTCAACCCGGTAAAACTCTGCAATTTAACGGTCATTTGGATACCGTTCATTTACCGTTTGTTGAGCCCAGAATAGAAGACGGTAAGTTGTACGGTAGCGGCGCTTCGGATATGAAAGGAGGAGTTGCCGCGATGTGTGAAGCACTGCGTATCCTTCGCGACACGGGATTGTTGAAATCAGGTAAAATACTATTAACTGCCCATGACCACCATGAAGGCCCTTGGGGGGATGGCCGACAGATAAAAGCCCTGATTGAAGAAGGCTATGTCGGTGATGGTGTTCTGATCCCAGAATATCTTTCTGAATGTTTACCTGTCTTGGGAAGAGGGATGGCTATTCTCGATGTCAATATCACGCGAGAGGGTGAAACGGTGCATGAAGTTCAGGGAGGCTTAGAACAGCCATCGGTGATTGCCGCTGGAGCAAAACTCATCTGCAGGTTCAGCGAGTTGGATATACAATTAACAAAATTGACACACCCCTTAGGTGCGCGGGAAAGTGTTTTTATTGGGCAAGTACACGCGGGGGAGATTTATAATCAATCGCCAACTGAGTTTTATCTTCAGGGCACCCGACGATGGCTGCCTGGTAGTTCAAAAGATGAGGTTGAAAAACAATTCCATGATATCCTTAAAGAAGTAGGGGAACTAAAGGGAATTAAGGTGGAGGGAAAATTTAATTTCATGCTCGATTCATATGAACTTAACCAGGACAATCCACTCTTGCCGGCTTTTCAGTCAGCTTATTTGAAAGTTACGAATCGATCTCTCCCGCTTGGGCCTAAACCTTTTTTAGACGATGGAAATATTTTTATTTCGAAAGCCGACATTCCCGCGATTACCCATGGACCTGCGGCAAAAGGGGCACATACCGTTAATGAAGAAGTTCCTATTGATGAACTCAAGCGTGTTGCGCTTATTTATGCATTAACCGCGATTTTATTTTGTGCTGAAAGCGATGAGTGATATAATTACTGAAAAACAAACACTGGAAGAACGGTATCTGAGGCAGATATTTATCCGTGACCAGATGGCGGAATTTGTTAAGGACCCTTTCGTGATGAAGGGTGCTGACGGCGTTTATTACACGGACATTGATGGAAAACGATACCTTGATGCGATTGCTGGGATTTTTGTCGCTTCGGTTGGGCATAATAACCGGCGGGTAATTGACGCAATTAAAGCGCAATTGGATACCATGGCTTTTGCGCCAGTTTATCATGGCACGAATGCATTGGCTATTCAATTAGCTAACAAACTGGCAGAAATTGCTCCCGGTGATTTAAGTGCTGTAAAGTTTTGCTGCGGCGGATCTGAAGCGAATGAAACTGCGTTTAAGATGGCGCGTCAGTATCACAAGCTTAGTGGTCATCCTAACAAGTTTAAGGTGATCTCGCGATATCAGTCCTGGCATGGTGGCACCTTTGGCGCCTTATCAGCTTCTGGAGTAAGGTCACGTCGCGTTGATTCCGAGCCCCTGGCAGCTGGATTTGTTCATGTCTTTCCCCCTTACTGCTATCGTTGTCCCTTTGGTAAAGAATACCCGAGTTGTAATATCACCTGTGCCGGACTGATCGAGGACACAATCATTATGGAGGATCCCGAGACCGTAGCTGCGGTCATAGTTGAGCCGATTGGGCATACGGGCGGCGTCATTGATCCTCCCCCAGAATATCTACCCCAATTACGCGAATTCTGTGACCGGTATAATGTCTTATTGATATTTGACGAAATAATTACCGGGATGGGGCGTACCGGAGAATTGTTTGCTGCGGATACTTTTGGTGTCCTCCCTGATTTGATATGCTTGGGCAAAGGTTTGTCTGGTGGATACACGCCTCTTTCCGCTGTGCTTTGTCGGAGACCTATTGCGGATATATTCTGGGGAGATAAGACAACAAATCCCGGCTTTGTATCGGGGCATACTTATGAAGGTAATCCTATTGCTTGCGCAGCTGGATTGGCGACGATTGCGGAAATTATTGAAAATGATTTGTGCGCAAATGTGCGGAAAGTTGGCAGCCATTTACGCGAGGGTCTCGAGGGTCTTCGCAAGCACGGAATTATCGGCGACATTCGCGGGAAGGGAATGTTTATAGGGGTTGAATTTGTCCGTGACCTCGTGACAAAAGAAAAATTTCCAGATGATATCCCGATTGCTACTTTAATTGGAAAACGTGCCTTAGATAAAGGACTCTTGCTACGTTTCGATCCTCATTGGTTATCAATCGGCCCCCCCTTAATCCTGACGGAAAGTCAGGCCGATGACATTGTCTCTATTTTCGATGAGAGTATCTCCGAAGTGCTGCAGGAGATTAAGAATTAGAGCATTCCACCCAAATTAATAATTATCTGGAGGTCCACGTTCCGTCGTGGCAGCTTCTCTTATTAGGTAGAGCAGGTTGCTAGCCAGTTATATTTAAATAATTAATAAACCAATAATGCGGTAGGGACACCGCATTCAACCTTTAAATACCGTCTAAATCACCTAACTGGCAGCCTTCATTATCGGATAGCGTGTTTGAAGAGGGGCTTGGCTTTTTCCAGAAGTTTATCATAAACATCCATCGGCATTGAGGGATATTGGATGACTCTCTGCTTGGGGTCATCATTAACAATTTTCTGTTCTGTCGATCCTGGTATATATATATTCTGATTCATCCACCATGGTGCGTAACGGGCAACCATGGAGATACGAGGATCATCTGTTTTATTCGCTCCACCAGCATGCCACATACGACTGTCAAAAGCGAGGACGCTACCCGCAGATCCGGTTACCTGTATTTCATCGGGAAAAGGATCAAAAGTTGGCTTTTCACCATAGGAAGGATTTGTGTCTCGTTTATGGCTGCGCGGGACGAGATGGGTTCCGCCGTTATCCTCTTTGAAGGGAGATAACATCCAGATTGTGGTAATGGTCATTAAAATTGTATCAGGGTAGGGGCTTTCAATATGCCCCGCATAGTTACCTGCGAACGGTTGATCCGCATGCCATTCCTTACGATCACTACGAGGTATATTATTCGTGGTTGAAGTGGCACAAATGCGAAAATGAGGGCCGAATAAATTTTCTATCAAGGCGGTTATTCGGGAATCTGCGAGATATTCGGCAAAGGATGGAATATAATTTATGGAAGATGCGCAATACGTGGTATATCCGTTAGTGACTCGGGTGAAAGGTTTGTTTTCGGGTTCACCCTGTCCCAGGGTTATTAATTCGTCTCTAATAGGAGGAATGCGATCTTCTGGTACTACATCCTCGATTATACACCAGCCCTCTTCACGAATTTGTGAAGCCAGCATTTTCGTTGATGGGATCTCTTTAGTAACTGTAGCCATTGTTAACTGTTTATTTTTATTTTGAATTCTATTAGATCAAGATAATTATCAGATGATATGGCAATAGTTTAAGGTATACTAATAATTAATTATTATACTTAATTTATTTATATTTCTGGTTAAAATAAAAAGAGACAAGATTTTGAATCATAGGGGTTTACTTTGGTTGAGTTGATGATCGTCATCGTTATCATTGGTCTCTTAGCCTCGTTTGCCATCCGTGCCTTTAATAGAACGAGAGTGGTTTCGCGAGGAAGTGCCTTTCTAAATGATCTACGTATATTCTCGGATGAGGCAGATACCTATATAATAGAAATTAGAGACTACTTCGAAGATTTGGGCAGTGGTTCAGTCTCCACAGATTGGGATGCTTAGCAAAGTGGACTGGGAATACGCCAATAGGTGGGGCCAGGGATGTGGAATTGGATTCTTTAGGTGTAAAATCAGGGTTAGGCGTACAAGGCCCTGATTTTACCTCTCAGCAGATGCAGGGTATTGAAGATAGTTATTATGATGGCGCTCTCTCGATCGGGAAATTTCGGAAAATTGCTGCTGACCGTTACTATTTTGGAAAACAATCCTTAATAATCTGAAAATTGGACGTTGTTAGATATTACTGAAACTTCTAAAAGCAATCATTGCTCTCACTATTGACGCGAGTGAAATGTCTCTACATACAACACCTAGCTCTATATTGTGGGAGAGAGAAAAGTATGTTAAAGTATTGGGATAGTTAAATGTCGTTGAAGGCCTTACCTGAAACTGATTTTGAAAAGGTATCCTCCTATCTTAGTGGCCAAGAGGGTAAGTTGGTTAAGTTTCTCCAAGATTTAATTCGGATTCCAACAGTTAATCCTCCCGGCGACTGCTATCAGCAGTGTGTGTCCTACCTCAATACAAAACTTAAATCAATGGGTATGAAAACCCAGGTCATTCGTGTCCCAATAAATGAGCAGAAAAAAGTAACACCTCACTTAATGAATTACCCTCGGTATAACTTAATCGGGAGATGGAATACCGGAGCTGCGAAGACACTACATTTTAATGCTCACTATGATGTGGTTCCTGTCTCTGGTGAATGGAAATATGGGTCTTTTACACCCAGAGTTAAGGATGGGTGGATATACGGACGGGGCTCAGCGGACATGAAAGGTGCTATTGCAGCATGTTGTTTTGCCATTCAAGCGGTGAAGCAATGTAAACAATTACCGCGGGTAAATGTAGAAGTGTCTTTCACCGCAGATGAAGAAACAGGCGGTGAACTGGGGGCCGGATATATTGTCGAAAAGAAGCTGATTAACCCCAACTATGCTGTAGTTTGTGAAGGGGGCAGTGGAAGAACTGTAGGTTGCGGACATAATGGTGTGCTTTGGCTGAAGTCGGTGATTACCGGCAAATCTGCTCACGCCGCGCATCCGCAAAATGGGATAAACGCATTTGAAAAAATGTCGGCCCTGGTCGTCCACTTAAACCGATGGAAAAAAAATCTTAAAAATCGAAGCTATGTATCTCCCAACGGTCGTAAAATGCATCCCACAATAAATATAGGTGGTGTATTTGAAGTCGGATTAGGGGCTAAAGTGAATACAGTTCCGGCTCATGCGAGTTTTTCAATTGATAGACGCATTATTCCCAGTGATTCATTGCGTGATTCTGAAAGAGAAATAAAAAAAGTGATCAATGAAGCCAAGAGACAAATACCGGATCTACGCGTAAAAACATCAAACCTCTTAGAAATCAAACCCTGTCTTATTGATCATAGCAGTTACTTTGCCAAAACATTTTCCTGCGTTGTTAGTTCGGTGTTGGGCGGTCGTACTCAATTCAATATTTGTGACGGATTTACTGATATGAATCGCTTTGTGAACAGTAAAATAATAACCGTGGGTTACGGTCCCGGTGGTAAGTTCAACCATGGGGTAGATGAGCACGCAAAAGTTCGCAATATACTGCAAACGGCTAGGGTCTATGCTAAACTGATACTCTCGCTTGAAGAGAAAAAATAAATGAAAAGAAAAGTTGAACGCTGACGTTTGTCCGATTAGCTCAGACTATGAAATACAATTGTTAAAACCTACGGTTTTCATCATTTTGCTGACATAGCCACTAGTTACCGATTCATGGGTTTTACCATGCACTTGTATGATAAAATCAAGGGCGACATTAATTTCAATAAGAGCTTCTCTCACAAATTAACAATATGTGTATTATGTTCTATTTGGTAATAAAGACAGGTAAAATTTTACATAATACAAGTAATAGACCCTATGTGTAATGTTTTAGGTTAGCAGACCAATAAGGCCCTTAGAATGCCTCTACCAGTTGTTTAAAGAGCCGTCGCGCCGATAAATATGAGGCGCCTCCCAAAATTTAAAGGACTCTTTAGTAGCGAGATCTTCATTCACTTCTATACCCAAGCCGGGGCCCTCAGGTACGGGAAATCGGCACCCTTCTAATTTAGGTTGTGTTGGAAAGATATCATCATCCTTTGAGCCCTGATCTTTTGGTAACGCTTGTGCCTCCAGCCAGGCAAAATTGGGCACTGCGGCCGCCAGTTGAATCGTCGCTGCGGTGCAGATGGGGCCTAATGGATCGTGAGGCATGAGTTCGATGTAGTGCGCCTCCGCCATACCTGCTACTTTCATCGCTTCGGTGAAGCCGCCAACGTTGCAGATATCGATTCGCACAAAATTTGTAATGCCCCGTTCAATGTAGGGGAGGAAATGCCATTTGCTCGATATTTCTTCCCCAATAGCAAAGGGTACATCGGTCATCATTCGGAGCGATTCATAGGCTTCTGGAGTTTCGTCGCGGATGGGTTCCTCTAGAAAATCAATCGTGCCTGAAGGCATTCGCTGACAAAAAGACGCGGCTTCTGCCACATTCAAACGATGATGGTAGTCTATGCCAAGAACCGGTTCATTGCCGACAGCTTCTCTAAGCTTGGTTAACCAGGTAGCGGTTGGAGCAATGGATTCACGTGGTTCAAAAACGTCATTTTGTTTTGCAGCAAAGCCAGTTCGTATTACATTCCACCCTTTTTCGATCAATGAATTAGCATCATCAAATAGCTGTGGGCTTAAGTGTAAAGGTATCGTTGCAAAGCAGGGAACGAAATCCCGTTGTTTCCCACCCAGCAGCTGATAGACAGGCACATTGAGTGCCTTACCTGCGATATCATGAAGCGCGATGTCTATTGCTGAGATAGCCGCGCTGAGAACACGGCCTCCCTCAAAGTACTGGCAACGGTACATTTCCTGCCACAGAGCACCCATGTGCATAGGATCTCGGCCAATGAGAAACTCACGGTAATGCTTGACCGCACCTGCGACAGCCAATTCACGACCGGATAACCCTGATTCTCCCCAACCGAAAATACCTTCATCGGTTTCAACCTTAACGAGCATTTGGTTGCGCCTTCCGACCCAGACGGGGTAAGGTTTTACATCAATAATTTTCATAGAAATATCTGTTAAATCTTTCCCTGTATAGGGTGTGATTAAAAGTAAAAGGGTCTTTTTTACAATAATTAATCCTGCGATTGTTAATGTTAGCAATTCAAGACAGAAGGTGGACTCATAATAGATAATTAATCCCCAAAATATCTATGTTGCAGAGAGTATGATAAAACCTATCTTCAGCGAAATAAGAAAGCATTTTATCATGAAACGGCAACAAGATGGATATCGAGCAACATAATGAGGAAATCCAAGAGAATCTCCGATATTGGGAGAATAAACCTTTATTGAGGCAAATTTATAAAAACTTTTACCACCTTATTGCCGAGCATCTTGCGAACGTTCCTCATGGCCAGGTTGTAGAACTAGGATCGGGGATAGGAAATATCAAAGAGGTAGTCCCAAATTGCATTCGGACGGACCTGTTTCCTAACCCATGGATAGATCGTGAAGAAAATGCATTTCAACTCTCGTTTAAAGATAATGAAGTTTCTGATTTAATATTGTTCGATGTATTCCATCATTTGCGCTATCCGGGTACCGCGCTTAAAGAATTTCATCGAGTGTTAAAGCCCAATGGGCGAATTATTATTTTTGACCCCTTTTTAAGTTTACTGGGTTACATGCTCTATGGATTATTTCATCATGAACCTATAGGAACGAAAGACCCAATAGAGTGGTTTGCTCCGGAAGGTTGGGCCTCGAATGATATCGATTACTATGCAGCACAAGGTAATGCTTCGCGCGTCTTCTTTAAAAAAGAGTGGAAGCAGTATTTCGAAGCATGGAATATCATCGTGAAAAAACGACTCTCAGCAATTTCCTATGTGGCATCTGGTGGTTATTCCAAGCCGCAACTCTATCCCAACTTTACCTATCCCATGATGCGTGGGTTAGATAATCTTTGTGATTGTCTTCCCTTTGTATTAGCAACTCGGCTCCTCGTCGTCCTTGAAAAGAAATACACGGGGCTTAAGGCTGGGTAGGGGTGGCAAGGCTGGAGTTCATCAAAAAGAGGGGAGTGAACATTAATCCAGGAAAATACGGTAGCAGGGTGTCGAGGAAATCAGTGAACAGCTATAATTCCTGATCTCAGATTATTTATTGGGCTGTGGACATATATTAGAAATAAATTAAAAGGCAGTCTAACAAAAACAATCTTTGTCTGAAGAACAGTTTTTCTTTATTAAAAGGAGAATGTTGCTAGTTACTGATGAACTAAAATTACTGTAATTAAATTAGATGCAGCTGCGAAAAAAAAGGAAACCGATAAATGACACTCGAAGAATATGAAAACTATTTTAACAGTATAGTATTGGATGATGCAATGGATGAATATGGTCTTATACGTCACCAATTGACATTTCCAGATCGTAAGCCACTTAAAGATAATCACCTACAGCACGAGCGAGATGAAACTGCCCGCCGTAAAGCTGCTGGTCAGAAGTGGCATCCCCTGGCCGGCACCCCCGCTTATGTCATGTATGAGGACGCAAATTATGTGGGTAATCGTTACCTCAACGCGCAAGTATGGCGTTCACTCGCGACGGAGAGTTCTGATGCGAGAAACGATGCGCGTCGAGCCTATGAAGCCAGCCTTTATCCCTACCGGGAGGGAGCCAAGAGAGAGAAAGGATACTGGCCGAAACCTTATGGGGCATTGAAAGGAGAATACGCCATCGATAAGAATTATACTGAAACTAGTTTAGATCAGGCATATTCACCTGTGATTGCTCTGTGGCGTTACTACCAGCATCTGGCAGATGAATCCGAGAAAAAAGAGATTGAAGAAGCACTTCATGCCCATGCGCATTGGTGGATCCGTCATAATTACAACTACGATTACCTGGGTGAAAAATGGAATGTCTTCGATAGTAATATGCCCCCTTTTACAGCCAATAAAATATCTTCACCAAGTGAAGCCCTTAAGATACCTATTGGGATGCATATTGCCTATCAAGTGTCGGGCGACAAACAGCTGCTCGATGAATGCGTAAGGATCGTCCGGAAGGGAATTGCGGATGGAGGGGTGCAAATGCATCGCGGGCCACGAGGAGAGATCAAGGAGCTCTATCACTGGGCAGAGATTTGCGATTACTTTATGCGTGAGACAGAGCTGAGCGATGAAACTGATTGGTCCCTTCTAATCAAAGATTGCTGGCGCGCGGCTAAGAGTACGGTGCAAGAGGACGGATTGTGTATAGGTATGGGATACTTTAAGGATGATGGGCGCATCGAAAAGTATGAACCGGGGCCTGCAGATAGTGTGGATCACTTCGACTACTGGAAAACTGACGCGCGGCATCCCGCCTCAACGGCACAGATGGCATGCCTGGCTATGTTGATTCAGGAATTGGGTTATGATGACGAAGCAGGGAGCGTGGGAAAAGAGCTTTTATCAAACGTGGCAGAAACACAGGCAGGCGACTATAAAACCTTACTTATAGACGAATACATTTTCACATATCGGGAGCAGATGTCTCCTTCAAGGCGGGATAAAATGCCAATGCCTATTTTCGCAACGCGTACTATCGTCTTCTGGTTGGACGCTTTTTGGCGTGGAAAATTATATGGTGTCTTGTGAGCAGAGAATGTGAGGGGTTTTTCTCAATTTTCGTGTTCGGCCATATTTATTTATGATCTCATTAAAGTAGAGTGGGCTGTACCTAGGACGATTCTGTAGTTACAACTTAACTAAACTCGGTAGGGACACCGCGTTCCACCTTGAGCAGAAATTTTAAATTACAAACTGTGGGGACGAAACATTATTGATTTTGCTACATATATTGATACTAACTATTACGATTCTATTACATTACTGCACACCCTATTAGAAACACCATAGACTTGGTATGTTAAAAGTTTTGGGTTTAAGTGATCTTGGTAGCTATCGGATACAGTTTATCGTATTAATGATAGCAATAACTACTGCAGCATTGGGCTGCAGCAGGAACAATAATTCCCATTCAGCAACCGAAGAGAAGTCATCTGAACGATCAGCAGTCAACACTGAAGGATTTAGTTTTGTCTATAAGGGATCACGCCCCACTACATATAGCGAAGCTCCGGAATTGGCTAAGCGAGTTGCGATAGGTGAGTTGCCTCCGGTGGAAGAGCGTCTGCCGGAAGAACCGTTAATTGTACCAACCATTGAACGCATCGGTCAGTACGGTGGCACCTGGCGCCGGGGATTCACCGGACGAGCCGACGGGAACAACTTCCACCGCTTGATACATGATCATTTGATTTACTATGACCTCGACGGCTATACTTTGGTGCCCAATATCGCGAGTGGATGGGAGATAAGTGAAGATGGGACTACTTTCACTTTCCATCTTCGTCGAGGGATGAAGTGGTCAGACGGTGCGCCTTTTACCGCTGATGATTTCGTCTTTGCTTACGAAGACGTTACCTTGAATGAAAAAATCAACCCCGTAATTCCCAGCGTCACAAAAGCAGATGGAGAAGTGTATAAGGTGGAAAAGATAGATGAGACTACAGTTCGTTTTACCTTTCATAAAGCAAACTATATGTTTATCGAAAATGTTGGCGCATTATCCATAGGGGGGCAATTCACTCGTGGATGGCTTTGTCCACTCTACGCTCCCCGGCATTATTTAATGCAGTTTCTCCCGAAGTATGCTCCCGAAAGTGATCTGCAAGATAAATTAAAAATAGCCGAGAACAAAAGTTGGGTGCAACTCTTTAAACGCATGGCTACACCTCTCGAGAACAGTGACCTGCCGGTGGTCGGGCCATGGAAAATGGTAACTCCAATTACGAGTGATGTCTGCTCTTTGGAACGTAATCCCTATTACTTTGCCGTTGATCCGGATGGGAACCAATTGCCATATATCGATAAGATTGTAAGCCCCTTCGTTGAGAACCTGGAGGTATTCAATGCACGCGTCATGGCTGGTGGAGTGGACATGCAACAGCGGCATGTTTTGTTGGACAAGATTCCTGTCCTCAACCGGGAAGCAGCAAGAGGTAATTATCGTGTTCTTTTCTGGCCTAATTCAGGTGGATCAGACGCCGCGATTATTATTAATCAAACTTGGGAGGGAGATCCGGAAATAAAAAAATGGCTGAGAAATCGTGATTTTCGAATTGCGCTCTCTGTTGCCATTAATCGAGAAGAGATTAACGAATCAATTTTTCTGGGCATGGGTCAGCCAAGAGCTTACGTGGCAACACCAAATAACCCGTATTATCCCGGTCCTGAATTTGAAAAAAAATATGCGGTCCGCGATTTGGATAAGGCCAATAGAATTCTGGACACATTAGGCCTCGATAGAAAAGACAGTGACGGATACCGTTTGCGATCTGACAATAATGAACGTCTTATTATTACTCTCTCCGTCTTGAGACAGGCGATGTTGAATTTTGAAGGGATTGCTGAACTTCTCATGAACCACTGGAAGGGCGTAGGTATATATACACATTTAAGTGTTGAAGAACGAAGTTATCATCATAAACGCCATTCAACCAATCAACATCAACTTAGCATGTGGCCAACAGGTGGAACAGAAAATCCCTGGACGTCTGGTATCCTGACCTGTCCCGTCGGTAGCGCTGGTTTTGCGCCACTCGTCGGTACCTGGTTTGTGACTAACGGGAAAAAAGGTGTGGCGCCCACCGGAGGTCTCAAGCGGTTGTTGGAAATTTTTGAAGAAGGCAATAGTCTTCCCCGTGACATGCGGACGGAATTGGGTAAAGAATTATGGAGCATCCATGTTAACAACCTCTACATGATTGGCACCGTCGGACAATCACCGGCGGTGAACGGCGTTGTCGTGGTAAAAAATAATTTTCGCAATGTTCCTGACGTCGCTCCCAACAGCTCCGCAATGCAGAACCCGGGTATTGCTCGAACGGAGCAATTCTTTTTTGATCGCATATTAAAAAATAAATGAGAAGGCTTCGATAACTTATGAGCAAACTACACTGGAGTGTCGATTACACCTATGCTTCTCCCCTGGGCGCAGATCAGTCGCAGGGGAATTTTGAGAGAGAATTTACCCAGATACTTGCTGACTCACTCTCATCATCGCGCGGCAATTTTAGTGCGAGGACGAAAACACACCGATATACCTTACTGCCCAATTTCTGGGGAGGCTTCAAAAAAGGAGAGGAACCCAACTTGGATATTGGCCAGGTTTTAATCAGACGCAGTCTTGATGATGGGAATGTCTGGCGGTATACGATCGAGCATGAGAATACAACTAGCGGAGAGGAACTATTCCTCAATTTTACTTGTGATGACAAACCGGAAAGATCGTTAGCTGGTTCATGGCAGATTCGCACAGAGAACAGTGCGGACGGTTCTTATTCTTCTCTTTCCCTGAAGGGAGAGTGTAACGAGAAGAGCGGCAGAGAGCGTGAAGTATCGGTGACCACGGCAAGTGGGCTCACCATAGCAGCAGGTACTGTCGAGCGTGATGAAACGCTCACCTGTAATTGGGCGTTATTCGATATTATCCCCCTGTTGAAGGAAAGTGGTAGACTGAATCGTCTGGCTATACTCGATGACCTTGAGATCCTTAAAAATGATTGCCGCATAAGACCGCTTAAAAATTGGGTTTTCGCGGGCGACAACGTTCAACATACATTATCCGGGTTCTGTGTATTTGGTAGGGGCCATCCCCCCATTTACTGGTGGCTGACTGAAAGTGGAGAGGTGGCGGTTATGTCTACCATGTTGGGCACTTATGTTCTACATGAACGAAGCGATTAACATATCATGGCCGACAATCTGAATATCCTTTTTATAAATACAGACCAGCAAACATGGAATGTCGTCTCTGCTTATGGAAATAAACATGTTCACACGCCGAACATCGATCGGTTACAGAAGAACGGAATATCATTCATGAAAAGTTATTGTACTGATCCTGTCTGTGCGCCGGCGCGCGCAAGCTGGGTATCTGGACTATATACTTCAGAAAATGGTGTTCCTTTTAATGGCGGCAGAATGCATGATGACATCCCGGACCTGGGCCAGGTTTTGACGCGTAACGGATATCACGCGGTTCATTGTGGTAAATGGCATGTGGAAAACCGTATTATGCGAGAGAGTTTTCACAATCTCTATACCGGTAAGCGAGATATTGGCGCCTGTGGTGGCGAGTACTATGACCGTGTCTCTACGCATGCGGTGATCGATTTTCTCGATAGCTATGACCAGGCACTGCCATTCTACCTCCAAATTGGGTTGGTGAATCCACATGACATCTGCGAATACCAGCATAACCATGAATATACGACAATACCGGGACCAATAGAACAGGGATTACTTGCAGCTGAAGATCTTCCCCCTCTACCTGATAATTTCGATTATGATAAAAGAGAAATTATCCTGCAGAAGGTAATGCACCGGGATGGAAAGACAGCCATTCACGCTCCGATTTTAAATGGCATTCGCGATTGGACTGAAGAGCAATGGCGATTCATGACCTGGAATCACCATCGTTTTGTCGAAGCCGCAGACCAGCAGATCGGGCTTATTCTGAACACGCTCGAAAATAGCCGATTCAAAAACAATACTTTGATTATATTTGCTGCCGATCACGGTGAATCTAGTGGATGTCATCGAGCATTTCAGAAATTCAGTTTATACGAGGAAAGTATTCACGTCCCGTTTATCATCGCTGATCTCAATGACCAACTGGATGTACCGAAAAATATTTTAGACACAAAACACTTTGTTTCTGGCGTCGACCTCGTGCCGACCGTTCTCGACTACGCTGGAATCGATGTTCCTGAAGGTGTCCAGGGTCTAAGTTTGAAGCCGCTGATTGAGATGGATCGCGATTCTGCAACGATACAAACCAGCGAAAACATAATCCCATGGCGTGATTTTGTCTATGTGGAGTCCAACTACTGGGGACGGGCAATTGTCATGGAGCGCTTTAAATACATCATGGAGTACCGACCTATACAGGAGGAAGATTTTATTCCACCTGGACCGGATACGAATTCCGTTGGTTTAGAACAGCTATTTGACCTGGTCGAAGACCCTTGGGAAACGAAAAATCTTGCCAGTGAGGCACGTTATGACGAAACGCTTGCTGCTTGTCGTGAAAAACTCTTTTCTTTCGAAAAGAAACTTTGCCGTAGGCCCCTGCGTGCTGGTCGACCACGCGAGATAGTCAAGAAATGGGCCGGGCAGCTATGTGAGCGTTGGAGCAAGTATGATCAGTAAGGTATGTAATAACGTCTGAGATCGGTGGATGAAAGAAGTATGTGAAAAATTGCCAACTCGCTATGGATCAGGGCGAAAAAAAGTTTATCTGAGCTGATTGATAATTTCATAGGCGTTTTCCTACTCGAGAAGTTTTTACTTGGGTTTTAGTAAAAAAAGTATTGTTATACTTTTGGTTGAATTCTCAACGCGTGCTTTTGTTAGCACACTCAAACTTCCTTCGAGGAATACCCCACACTTATGAGCACTGAATTAATTCGTAATATTGGTATTATTGCCCATGTCGACCATGGCAAGACCACGCTGGTGGACTGCATTCTCAAGCAGGGTGGTACATTCCGTGAGGATAAGGAGGTGGAAGCCTGTGTAATGGACAGTAACGACTTGGAGCGCGAGCGCGGCATAACTATTTTTTCTAAGAACGCGTCCATCCGTCACGGAATTTATAAAATCAATATCGTGGATACACCGGGCCATGCCGATTTCGGTGGCGAGGTGGAACGTATTCTGAAAATGGTCAACGGTGTTTTATTGATTGTCGATGCCGCTGAGGGACCGATGCCGCAGACCAGGTTCGTCCTCAAAAAATCGCTCGATCTCGGACTGAAGCCAATTGTTGTGATCAATAAAATCGATCGCAAAAGTGCCGACCCGGCAAAAGCACTCAACGAAGTATTCGATTTATTTGTAAATTTGGGCGCGAGTGACGAACAATTAGATTTTTCTACTATCTATACATCCGCCAAAGGTGGCTTCTGCCGACTCGATCCGGGTGGTGAAAATCAGGATATGAAACCTCTGCTCGATCTCATTGTAGAAAGAGTGGAGCCACATGATGGTGACCCTCAAGGCTCATTCCAAATGCTGGTGTCCTCGATTGATTACAACGATTACGTTGGACGGATCGCGATCGGTAAAATTCAGCGTGGCAGTTACGATTCCAGTAAACGATATACACTGATCAATCGAGCGGGGGATATGCAGGAATTTAAAATCACGAAACTATTCACATATGAAGGGATAGAGCAGGTGGAAGTTGACGTTGCCTTTACGGGTGATATTATTGGTGTTGCTGGAATGAAGGAGGTGGATATTGGTGAGACGATTGCCGACAGTGATTACCCTGAAGCACTACCAGTAATTGAGATCGATGAACCAACCTTGTCTATAAATTTTGTCGTTAATGACTCTCCGTTCGCTGGTAGGGAAGGGAAGTTTGTTACCACAAGGCAATTGCGCGATCGCCTGTTTAAGGAAATAAAAAAGAATGTGGCCCTCCGAGTTGAAGAGATCGGATCAGGCGAAGCGTTCAAGGTTTTCGGTCGAGGAGAACTCCATCTTGGTATCCTTATAGAACACATGCGACGGGAAGGGTATGAATTTGCGGTATCCCGACCGGAAGTCGTTATGAAGGAAGTAGACGGTAAAACAATGGAGCCCGAGGAATTCGTGATTATTGATGTCGACAAAGCTTACATGGGTCCAGTGATGGAAGAGATGGGGCAGCGCAAAGGTAATATGAAAAATATGATCGATACTGAATCGGATAGGGTTCGTTTGGAATTTGTAATACCGACCCGCGGGCTTTTCGGTTTTCGTTCGCAGTTATTGACCCTGACCAAGGGGACGGGGATAATGAACTGTAGTTTTCATAACTATATTCCCTATTGCGGATCGCTGGCACGCCGAAACAATGGTGTGTTGATCTCCCTCGAAGGCGGTAAGACGACTGGTTATTCCATATACAACCTGGAAGAGCGAGGGACGATGTTTATGGGCCCCGGTGAAGAGGTCTACACGGGAATGATCATAGGGGAAAATAATAAAGACGACGACCTGGTGGTTAATATTTGTAAGGGTAAAAAGCTGAGCAATATGAGGAGTGCGGGATCCGACGATACAGTCAGTCTGGTGCCTCCGCGTCGCATGAGTTTGGAGCAGATTCTAGGTTATCTGAACCATGACGAATTGGTAGAGATTACTCCCGCCAATATTCGCCTGCGCAAAAAACAGCTATGTGAACACGCCCGCAAGCGAGACTCCAAAAAACAGGCGGTCTCCTGATACAATTACTGGTTTACGCGGTCACTGGGTATAATTAAATCAGACCAGGCCGGAGAGAGTAGACCGCGCTTATGGAGTGAGACGTCAAGAACTGGGCCTTCTGGTTTGACCCCGTGCTGAATCAGGACGTCGAAGTAAGGTTCACGGGTATCGGTAAGCAGTTGAAGAAGCTGGTGGCGCATTTGGTCACACAATTGAGGTTCAGATTTAGCCAGGTTGCTTTGTTCATAAGGATCAGTTCGAAGGTCAAACAAGAGTTCATGTCCTGTTTCATAAAAGGCGTACTTGTAGCGTTTGGTGACGATACCGCGCCAGTCGAGAAAATCGAAGCTCCAGCGCGGGTTACCGCTCATTTCGATAAGCTGGATTTTTGGAGCGTCAAAAGTTTCGTTGCGCAGTGCGGGTGAAAAGTCTGTACCTTGGACATGTTCAGGAATGTTGAGGTTCAGTAGCCCCAGTGTAGTCGGTAGAAGGTCGACTAGCCCGAAGAGTTCATCTCGCAAATTGGTTTTCGGAATTTGATCGGGCCAATGAAAGATGGCCGGAATTCGGATAGATTCTTCATGGGGATGTTCTTTGCGCTCAATCGCACCATGACTACCCATGTAATCACCATGATCTGAAATATAGATGGTCAGGGTGTCATCTTTGAAGTTGGGTAATTGATTCAGCTTATCGTACAGGCGGCCGATATTGTGGTCAAGGTTCTCGACCATGGCGTAGTAGGTGGCGAGTTTCGTACGTATTTCTGGTGTGTCTTTAAAATTGGGTCTGACCTGAAGGTCAGCGGGATCCCAACGCTCATATTCTTCTGGTGCCTCGAGTGGGAAATGAGGGGGTTCGACACTCAGGGTAAGAAATAGGGGCTCCTCTTTGTCATAAGATTCTAGATAATTAATAGCCAGATCGGTGAGTGCATCGGTCTGGTATTTATTCATCCGCGTGGGGTTGATGTCATTTCCATTATAGTAGAAACCTTTGAAAGGTGCGTTATTTATTTCAAAGCCATACCAATCCTGGAAACCACCGCGGTGATATTCGGGTGTACGATTGGGGCCATTGGGGTCCGCTGGATAGAAGTCAGGGTTGTCGCGTACCTCTTGTGGGAATTGGTTGCGCACGATACCACAGTGCCATTTCCCAAAATAGGCTGTATGATAACCTGCTTCGCGTAGACAGGTGGCAGTGCTTGGCGATGTGGGTTTGTAGACGTCAAAAAAGAATTGTACCGGACCTGCATGGGCATGGCGGCCAGAGAAGATGGTGCCGCGTGAAGGCGTGCAGAGTGGGCAATTAGCATAGGCGCGAGACAGGCTGACACCATTCTTAGCGAGGGTGTCCATGTTGGGGGTGTTGACGTTAGGATCACCGGCGTGGCTCATGGCACCCCCAAAGTGTTCGTCGGAGAGAATGTAGATAATATGAGGTTGAGACATATTGTTTTTCTTTTCTTCTAATTACTGATTAATAAGGCATTTTGCGTTGGCTGTAATCTCTTCCTTTCCTTGCTATTTTTTCATCCGCTCCATGAATAACTTTAGCTCCTGTATCGATCATTTTTTCAATATCTACGGTGGCACCGCTGCCTAAAAAAGAAATGCCGTTTTCCTCGCATGCGGTGTTAACTCTCAGCATTGCTTCAATAATCCTCTCGTCCTGATCCACTTTTTCACCGCTTTTTGTCTCTCTTACAATACCCATCGACATAGACATGTCTCCTGGGCCCATTTCAGCAAAACCTAAACCAGGGACGCTTAATATCTCTTCACATCTTTCCAACCCCTTTACGGATTCAATCTTCAGGCCTAATATGAGTTCTCCTTCGGGGTTTAGGGGCCAGGGGTCGGCAATAGAAATATAATCATTGGGATCACATCCCCATGCGGTTGAGGCTGTGCCTTCTGAACCCACTCCGCGGGTGCCTTTTCCTAACCCTTGCCCGACGCCGATAAGATTTCTCGGATACCTGCAGGATTCGACAAATGCCCTCACTGCATCGGGAGTCTCCGCCTGACATAATATTATGCCGTGTATACCTCTGGCTAGAATCTGTCTGATCTGCCATGCGTTAAATCGGATGAGCTCTTCACTGATGCCTTCAGCCGGTAATTCCACAATAAGGGTCGGTGTTCGGTGCCCAGATTTCGTGGGTCCACCATCAATTAACCCTTTGATATAGTTATCGAGGCCCGTCATATCAAAACAGCCATGTTCCATACCGATATTTATGTGATCGGCCCATGTTTGTGCGTCTTTTTTGCCCTTTTCATAAGTCAATACATGACCTGAATGGGCACCAATATAATAAATAGGCTGACCAGCGCTTAATAATTCTGCTGCTTTATTGATTCGTGGCATAAATTTTATCGTTATTTGGAAAGAGGAGAGGGGTTATGTCGATATTATTGTATTTTTAAGTTAGCGCTTCGATCCTTACTACAAACATTTACAATAATATCGACATAGCACTTTTGCTCTTTCTATTAATACAACTATGAAAAAAGACCTTCTTCCCATCCCCGATGGACTGATCGTTCTTGTATTTGATGATGCCGTAAAATCCCATGTTACCTTTGTCGGACCGCTGCTCACAAGCTACGGCTTTAATGCCACTTTTTATATTTCCGAGGGCTTGGGTTTTCTGAAAAATAAAGAGCGCTATATGACTTGGAAAGAGGTTCGTAAGTTGCATGATGCTGGTTTTGAAATTGGAAATCATACCGGCAATCACAAAGCCGTGAGTAAACAGTCCCCTGAGGAATTGATCGCTGATATTGATCAGATTGATAAGCGATGCGAGGAATATGGTATTCCCGTCCCTGTAACATTTTGTTATCCTGGAGGACACCATTGCTCGGAAGCGGTAGCGGTTCTCGAAGAGAGAAATTTTCTATTCGCAAAACGAAGTTGGGAGATGGAACCCTCTTGGTCAGAAGATGTTGACGGAAACGGAGGGCTGGGCCCTGCCTATGATCCCACACTAGACCCCCCCTTACTTGTCCCAACGACTGGAATGTCAGGACCCAACTGGCCATTTGAAGATTTTGTCCATGCGGTAGAGAAAGCACGGGATGGAAAAATCACGGTATTTACTTTCCATGGTGTGCCGGATCAGGATCATCATTTTGTAAATACTGATCCCGAAACATTTAAAACTTATATGGAATATTTATACGAACATAACTGTACCGTTATTGCCGTCCGTGATTTGACTAAATATGTTGACCCTTCGGTTGGGGGAGATAAGTAAACAGTGAATAGTAAATAATGTTTCTACATCTTAACATGTACATCGGGACATTTCATTTTAACTTCTTAACTCAATAAATGACTGAAGAAGAAAAGTTCTTTTTTGATCTCCGCGGGTGGATACTGTTACCTGCCGTGTTATCGCAAGCCAATATTGATGAGATGAAAAAGGAGGTGTATGATGGCGCTAAGAATAGCTATGAAGGGTCACTTCAGAATCTGCTTGATCATCCGGCCATCGTGGGTATTTTGACCGAACTTCTCGCGGAACCCACTTTTGTTTCTGACGATTACTACAGCTACCGTTGTGAAGGTTCTTTTACGACCGTCCGTCCGTCCGGATGGACTTTAACTGAGAATGCAAAAGTAAAAGGTGGTACGGCTACACCCCATGTCGTGCGTCCTCCACAACAGGCGAATGCCATGCGATATCAGGTACAAGGAAACAAGATTTATGGAGGGTTGACCCGTGTCGTCTGGGAGCTTGAAGAGGTAAAGGCGGGACAAGGGGGTACTACTTTTCTGAGCGGATCACATAAAGCGCATTTCAACTATGGGGGACCCGACCCCTATGCGCCCAATGTCAGTGACTCACCCTGGGAACAAAGCATTCGTGAGGCGATGGACGAATACAGCTGTCCAGCTGGTTCTGCAATCGTATTCACGGAAAGTCTCTTACATGCAGCCCATGATTGGACCAATCCCGATAACCCTAGGTGCGCGGTATTCAATTGTTACAATTCTCTATGGGCACAATGGCACCTGCTCAACCTGGACCACGAAATAATAGAAAAAATGCCGGAGAAACGACGATCCCTCTTTCGTGGGACCTGGGAATTGGGTGAGTTAAATGGTAGTCGCAATCACAATTATGCGGAAAATAATAGATCGATTTGATGAAAGCGTTGAAGCAGGAGATAATTCCTGTAACAAGAGAAGCATTATTAGGGGTGTTATAAAACGATTTTAAGTGATGCGACGGTTCGATTCAGTAGTGAACCTATAGATTCCTAGTTGACCTTACCACAGTGTTACACCTATCCCTCTGAAGGGATACGCACGTAATTTACTCAAGGATAAAAGGGCTCTGTCTGTAATGTTTATATATACCCTGTAATGAGTTTCTAAACAAAAGCAGAGTAAGATTTTTCCTTTACTAACTTTAAAATTTTTACTCTTGAGCATATCCAATTGATAATCGTACCGAGGTCGAAGTCCGACATTATACTAATTGACATTCGTTTGAGGCTTTCCCTTATTCTTCTAAAATAGAAGATTGTGCAATGAGCATTTTAAACAAAGATGATCGAGCGTTTTGGGATGAGAACGGTTACGTGGTCATTCATGAAGCTGTTCCTCCAGAAAATATTAAAGCTACTGCGGATGCGGTTTGGGGATTTTTGGGAGCACAACCGGATGACCCGAAGAGTTGGTATCCCGACCCACCACGGGCGGGTATCGGTGTCAGGATGCATCAGCACCAGGTTTTGTGGAACAACCGCCAATGCCCACGCGTGCATCAAGCATTTTCGGAAATCTGGGGAACGGAAAAATTATGGGTAAGTTTTGATCAATGCAGCATAAGTCCCCCGCTTCGAACTCCCCCTAACGATGGCGGGAACATGAACGGAGATGCCTCGACTAAAGCACCCATTCCGTTGCATTGGGACACCCCGTTAGATCTACCTATTCCGTTTTGTGTTCAAGGTGTACTATACCTGACAGACACAGAAGAGGATATGGGGGCATTCACCTGTGTGCCGGGGTTCCATTTAAAACTCGAAGCCTGGTTAGAGTCACTACCATCAGACACTGATCCGCGAAAGCAGGACTTAATGGGCCTCGGTGCAAAACCCATACCAGGTAAAGCAGGAGATCTCATCATCTGGCACCATTTACTTCCTCATGGAGCAGGAAAGAATACAGCGGATCAACCACGAGTTGTGCAATACATCTCCATGTTCCCTGCCCAGGAAGAAGACGAAGATTTTGTAAATTACCGCATTGACGCATGGAAAAATCGTTTTGCAGGTGGAGGTCATTCGGGTACGATGGTGGAGTTGGAAAAAGGAAAAGAATATGAAAATGGTCAGAGCGCGGAATTGACCCCGCTAGGCCGAAAGTTACTGGGTCTAGATCTATGGGGATAAGAGTCGAAAGTCTAAAGTCGAAGGTCAAAAGCAGGGAAGAGCTTTAGCAAGTTTTGGGTTTTAGGCTAAGAATGATCACAGTCGAAGATATTATAATCGTTAAGATAATTCCAAAATTAAAAATCGAAAATCGAGTTGATGTCTGTATTAAGCAAGGAAGATAGAACGTTCTGGAATGAGAACGGTTACGTGATCATCCATGATGCTGTTCCACCAGAAAATACCAAAGCTGCAAAAGCAGCGGTTTGGGATTTTTTGGAAATGCAACCGGACAACCCGGATGGTTGGTACCCCGACCCGCCTCGGCGAGGGATCATGGCTGAGATGTATCAGCACCAGGCATTGTGGAACAATCGTCAGTACCCCCGCGTGCACCAAGCCTTTGCGGAGATTCTGGGAATGGACCGATTGTGGTCGAGTATCGACCGCGTCAGCTTGAGTCCCCCGGAACGCACTCCCTTGAATGATATCTCTTCGAAACAACCAATACCTTTGCACTGGGATTACGCATTACAACTCC
>Ga0315339_1000863_pt1 | contig 31759 bp, 37 predicted proteins | sample ASW17metaG_FD_204514 | JGI IMG/M metagenome (GOLD analysis project Ga0315339, IMG submission 204514) | Ammonia-oxidizing marine archaeal communities from Pacific Ocean, United States - ASW #17 | ecosystem: Environmental > Aquatic > Marine > Oceanic | place: USA: California | collected 2016-12-05 | reverse complement strand
TAAGAAAAAAAAAATAAGAATTGGATATTACTCTGGAGATTTTAACAATCATGCAGTGGGTCATCTAATTTCACATATGTTCGAGCTTCACGATAAGTTAAATTTTGAAATATTTGGATTTTATTTTGGAAAAAAAGTTTCAGATAAAGATGCGGTTCACAATCGTATAGTTAATAGTTTTGATAAATATATTGATATTAGCTTGATGAGTGATTTGGAAGTAGTGCAGCTTTCGAAAAATTTAGAAGTTGATATTGCAATAGATTTGACTACTCACACAGGGAACATTAATAGGTTTGGTATTTTTATAAATAGATGTGCACCTATACAAGTAAATTTTCTTGGATATCCAGGGACTAGTGGCTCAAATACAATCGATTATTTAATTGCAGATAAAATTCTGATTCCTGAAAAAAATCGGCAGTTTTATTCAGAAAAAATAGTTTACCTGCCACACACATATCAGCCAAATGAACTTTCAAAAAAAATATCTGAAAAATTTTTTGATAGACACGAGCTTGGCTTGCCAGAAAAAGGTTTTATTTTTTGCTGTTTTAATGCGCATCAAAAAATAACTCCAGCTGTATTTAAAATTTGGATGAAATTGTTAAAAAACAATAATGATAGCGTTCTTTGGTTGCTAGAAGATAATGAGATATCATCTAAAAATTTAAAATTACAAGCTTCGTTAGAAGGCATAAATCCCAACAAGATCATTTTTGCTAAGCGTTTATCTTTAGAAGAGCATCTTGCAAGGCATAAAGTTGCAGACTTATTTCTTGATACTTTTCCCTATACGGCCCATACAACTGGTAGCGATTCTCTCCGGTCAGGTGTACCGATACTTACTTGTTTAGGTGAAACATTTGCGAGCAGAGTTTCAGCAAGCTTGCTAAATGCCATAGGTTTAGAAGAATTAATAGTGTCAAATCATAAAGATTATGAAGAAACTGCAATTAAAATTATGAATAATCCAGCTTATTTAGCGGAAATAAAATTAAAATTAAAAAAAAATAAATTAGAAAAACCTTTGTTTAACTCTAAGCTATTTACTGTAAATTTAGAAAAAGCATATAGCAAAATATATGAAAAATATATTAACAATGAAAAAGTGGATCATATTGTAGTTAAATCACAATCTATAATTTAACTCCCGCACCTTTTAAAAAAGCTGCATTTTCATCTAATGGCCATCTTGGTTTTGCTGGATGGTCCAATTCATTAAACTCATTTAATTTAAACTTTTCTAAGCCAACCATGGCAATCATTGCAGCATTATCTCCACATAAATTAATAGAAGGAAAAATTGCTTCAAATTTTTCTTCCTTGCAAAGATTTTCTAATACTTCCCTAATTCTTTTATTTGCAGCAACCCCACCAGCAACTACAAATGTATTTTTATTATCATAATTTATTTTTTTAAATTCTTTAAAAGCAATTTTGCTTTTTTTGTATAATATTTCTTCAATAGTTTTTTGAAAAGACGCCGCTAAATCATATTTTTCTTGTTCTGTTTTAATCTGCTTTGAAATTTTTAAAACAGCAGTTTTTAGACCCGCAAAAGATAAATTGCACCCACCTTTATGAAAAATAGGTTTTGGTAATTTATATTTATTAGGCTCACCTTTTTTTGCGTATACTTCTATTTGTGGACCACCTGGAAACTCTATACCCAGCAGTTTTGCAGTTTTGTCAAATGCCTCTCCAACAGCATCATCTATTGTGGTTCCTAATCTTTTATATTTTCCCAAACCTTCCACGCTTAAAAATTGAGTATGACCACCAGAAATTAAAAGCAAAAGATATGGATAATCTAATTTTGAATTTAACCTTGGACTTAATGCGTGCCCCTCTAAATGATTAACGGCAATGAAAGGTTTATTAAGTGAAGACGCCATCGCTTTTCCAAAGCTTAAACCAACTGACAAACAAACGATTAGGCCTGGGCCAGCAGTTGTCGCTATGGCGTCTATTTCTTCTAACATAACACCACTTTCTTTGATTGCATTTTTTGTAATTAAATCAATTTTTTCTATATGAGATCTTGCAGCAAGTTCAGGAACTACACCTCCAAACTCTTTATGAACATCAGTCTGACTTGAAACAACGTTAGATAAAATTGTTGGAATTTTGTGTTCATTTTCAGTAATTATAGATGCGGCCGTTTCATCGCAGCTTGATTCAATTCCTAAAATTATAGGTTTTTTATTCATAGAATTAGTTTTTATTAATAATACAATCTCATTATAAACTATGAAGTATAAAGCAACTAAATGAAAAATAAAATTATTATTGGATCTAGAGGAAGCAAACTAGCTTTAATTTATGCCGAGAGAGCAAAAAATGCATTGCTTGAAAATCAAGAAATAGAAAATGTTGAAATTAAGAGCATTACAACGACAGGAGACATCATCAAAAAAGAAAGAGTATCTGAACATGGTGGTAAAGGGTTGTTTTGTAAGGCAATAGAGCAAGGATTGTTGGATAAAAATATTGATGTAGCTGTCCATGCTTTAAAAGATATGCCAACAGAAGAAACAGAAGGGTTATTAACTAATTGTTTTTTAGAAAGAAACAATCCAAGAGAAATTTTAGTTAGTAATGGCAATAAGAATATTAAAGATCTTAAATTCAATGCTGTTGTTGGAACTTCTTCTTTTCGAAGAGAGTTTCAGCTAAAAAAAATAAGAGAAGATCTTAATTGTAAATTAATAAGAGGCAATGTTGACACAAGAATTAAAAAATTAAATGAAAATTTATATGATGCAATAATTTTATCTTATGCAGGTATTAAATCACTAGGTTTAGATGAAAAGATTTCCCAAACTTTTTCAACCTCTGAAATAATTCCTAGTGCTGGACAAGGTGTTATTGCTCTACAGTGTAGAAAAGATAATCATGAATTAATTGAAATATTAAATAAGGTTAATCATGAACCAACGAAGAATTGTATTAAGGCTGAAAGAAATGTTCTTAAGGTTTTAGAAGGAGATTGTGAAACTGCAGTCGGAGCATTTGCGGAAATTGAGGATAATAAAATAAATCTTGAAGCAGAGCTTTTTTCGTTAGACGGCAAACAAAGATTTCATTGCAGATTATCAAAAAATTTAAAATTAGCTGACGAATTAGGAAAAGAAGTAGGTGAAATTCTTAAAAAACAATCTAACAATTCATATAAAAAAAAATAGTATGCATATTTTATTAACTAGACCACTTGAAGATTGTTATGAAATGATTTTAAAATTTCAATCATTGGGTCATGAAGTTTCTCATTTACCCCTAATAATCATAGAAGGTTTAAATTATGAACATTTAAATTATTCTGACTTTAAAGGAATTGTATTTACCAGCTCTAATGCAGTAAAATTTTTAGATATTAAAAATATTGATAAAAAAATAAATTGTTTTTGCGTAGGAAATGCCACAGAAAAAAAAGCTAGGAGTGTTGGTTTTTTAAATGTTTTTGCCGCAGAAGGAAATGCAGACAACTTAAAGGAATTAATTTTACAAAATTTTAATTTTTCAGATGGGCAATTGCTTTATGTGAGTGGAGAAATTATTTCTAGCAATTTAGATCAGCAACTAATTTCTGAGGGCTACAGTATAAAACGAATTATTAACTATCGAGCCAATCCAGTTGAAAAATTTGATGAAAATTTTATCGAAAAACTTAAATTAAAAATGCCTGAGATTGCTTATATATATTCACAAAATAGTGCAATTAGCTTTTTAAATGTAATTAAGAACTACCGACTCGAAGCTCTTTGGATGGAAACCAATTTAATGTGTATAAGCGAAAAAACCTCTGCAATTTTAAACGAAATTAAATGGAAGAAAATTTTTCTTTTTAATCCTGGAGAAGAAGAATTTTTGTTGTATAAAATCTAGTTATGGAATTATTGAACAATTTTAAATATTTGTTTTTATCAGTTTGGGAAAGGGGAATTCTTGGAATAGATATATTGCAGATTTTGATTGGAATTGGAATTTTTCTTATTTTTCTAATTTTTAGAGGAATAATAAGTAAAGTAATTATTAAAAGATTAAAAAATATAGCCAAAAGAACAACTAACAAATTCGACGATACCTTTGTCCAAGCAATGGAAGGTCCTGCAAGGTTTTTGCCAATAGTTTTAGGTTTTTTTATTGCAAGCTATTACATGTCATTTTCAGAAGACAGTAGAGCTATAATTGATACTATTAATAGAACTTTAATTACTGTTCTTATTTTTTGGGTGATTCATCAAATCATAGAACCAATTTCTTATATATTAAGCGGTCTAGATAAAGTTTTAACTAGAGAATTAATTGGTTGGATTATTAAATCATTAAAGATTTTAATTTTTATTTTAGGTTTGGCCGCTGTTCTTGAACTTTGGGGAATAAAAATTGGACCGATTATTGCAGGATTAGGTTTATTTGGAGTGGCAGTTGCACTGGGTGCACAAGATTTGTTTAAAAATTTAATTTCAGGTATTTTAGTTTTAGTTGAAAAAAGATTTAAAATTGGAGATTGGATTTTAGTAGAAGGCATAATAGAAGGCATTGTTGAAAAAATAGGATTTAGGTCAACCGTAATAAGAAAGTTTGATAAATCAGTTGCAATTATTCCTAATTTTCAATTTGCTGAAAATGCAGTGATTAATGTTAGTCAAACAACAAATTGGATCATTAGTTGGACAATAAATTTACAGTATGACACAACTGTAGAGCAATTAAAAACAGTAAGAAATGAAATTGAAGATTATATAAAACAAAATCAAGATTTTAAACCAGAGCTTGGATATGCAGTTAGGATTGATAAGTTTGCTGACAGTTCTATTGATATGTATATTCGTTGTTTTACAAAAACGGATGATTGGGATGAATGGTTGGCCGTTAAAGAAAGACTTGTTATTTCTATAAAACAAATAGTAGAAAAAAATAAAGCATCTTTTGCTTTTCCAAGTCAGTCAATTTATATTGAGAAAAAATGATAGCAATTTTTTATTTAGCTCTTCAAATATTAAAACTTTATTCATACGTTGTAATTGCCAATGTAGTCATTAGTTGGCTTGTTGCTTTTAATATTCTAAACACACAAAATAGATTTGTTTATTCTATTTTAGAAATGACTTATCGTTTAACAAATCCAATTTTAAACAAAATTAGAGGTTTTTTGCCAAACTTAGGAACATTAGACATTTCGCCTGTAATTTTACTGTTATTGATTTGGTTCATTGAAATGTGTATGAAGCTTTATCTAGCACCAATTTTATTTAACTAAATTATGATTTTAATAGACGGAAAAAAAATAGCAGGAGAACTTAGAGAAGAATTAAGGCAAGAAGTTACTGGGCTAAAGGCAAAACACAATAAAATTCCAGGACTTACTGTAATTCTGATTGGTGATATGGCGCCTAGTCAAATTTACGTTCGCATGAAAGAGAAAGCGGCAAATGAAGTAGGCTTAAAATCTGAAGTAATTAAATATCCAGAGGCCGTAGAAGAAAAAACAGTATTAGATAAAATTGATGAACTTAATAAAGATGAAAGTGTTTCAGGAATTTTAGTTCAATTACCATTGCCAAAACATATTGATAAGCAAAAAGTAATTGAAACCATTACACCCTCAAAAGATGTGGATGGATTTCACCCAATGAATGTTGGAAATCTTTCATCTGGCTATGAAAGTTCAGTTCCCTGCACTCCTTTAGGATGTTATTTGATGATTAAAAAAATTGAACCAAATCTAAGTGGGAAAAAAGCAGTTATGGTTGGTAGATCAAATTTAAATGGTAAACCAATGGCACAATTACTTTTAAAAGAAAATTGTACAGTGACAATCACTCATTCAAAAACTAAAAATTTAAAAGCAGAATGCCTAGAAGCAGATATTATTGTTGCTGCGGTTGGCATACCAGAATTGGTAAAAGCAGATTGGGTTAAAAAAGATGCAATCGTAATTGATGTTGGTATTAATAAAACGGACAAAGGTATTGTTGGTGATGTTGCATTTGATGAAGTATCAAAAGTTGCTAAAGCATTAACTCCTGTACCAGGTGGTGTGGGTCCAATGACTATTGCCTGTCTATTAAAAAATACTATTGAGTGCTTTAAAAGATCTCAAAATTAAACCTAACCAACATCAATTAAGATAGATTTTTTTGATGGATTCTTAATTTTAGCGTAATTTCGTTTTATGAAAGTTAATAAATCTTTCTACATTTGATTTATTAAATGTTTTGTTTTCTTCAAAAGACACCTTCTTGATTGAATAGGCGTTACTTTTAGTTTGTCTTGAAATGATTGTAACATTACCTTTGTAAAGTTTAAGTTTAATAGATCCATTTACTTTATTTCTTTTTAGATCAATAATTTTTTGAAGTTTTAATCTTGCTTTTGAATACCAATAACCATTGTAAATAAGTTCGGCATACTTGGGCATGATTTCATCTTTTTTATGCATTGTTTCTTTATCTAAAGTAACCGATTCAATTGCTCTATGTGCAGACATTAATAAAGTTCCACCTGGAGTTTCGTAAACTCCCCTTGATTTAATTCCAATAAATCTATTCTCAACTAAATCAACTCTACCAATTCCATTTTTCCCAGCAATAATATTTAGTTTTTGTAATAGGCTTCCTGGAGATAATTTTTTGCCATTAACAGTTATAGGATCTCCATTTTTAAATCCTATAGTTACGAATGAAACCTTATTAGGTGCTTTTTCAAGCGAAACTGTTCTTTGGAAAATAAATTCAGGAGCAGCATTTTTGGGATTTTCTAAAACCTTACCTTCTGTAGATGTGTGATATAAATTATCATCAATAGAAAATGGCGGTTCGCCTTTTTTATCTTGAGGAATAGGAATGCTATTTTTTTTTGCATATTTAATTAGATCTGTTCTTGAATTTAATTTCCATATTCTCCAAGGGGCAATAATTTTTATTTTTGGTCCAAAATAATGGTAACCCAGTTCAAATCTAACTTGGTCATTTCCTTTGCCAGTAGAACCATGTGAAACTGCATAAGCTTTATATTTTTTTGCATTTGCTATTTGTCTTTTTGCAATTAGAGGTCTTGCAATGGATGTTCCTAATAAATAAATACCCTCATATACCGCATGGCCTCTAAGCATTGGATAAATATAGTTTTTTACAAAAATATCTTTTAAATCTTCTATAATAATATTTTTAACACCTAATTTTTTTGCATTCGTGATAATTTTTTTTATATTAATTTCTTGTCCAATATCAGCAGTATAAGTAATAACTTCAGCATTATAATTTTCTTGAAGCCATTTTAAAATAATAGAAGTATCTAGCCCACCCGAGTAGGCAAGCACAATTTTTTTCTTTGATTTCATTTACTTAACTGCAGTTGGCTCTTGCTGCATTATATGCTTTAGTAAATCCTAATAATGAATAGTGATCAATAGTTTGTGAGCCTTTTTGATTATAACCAGAAACCATTATTCGTGATCCTTTTTTCATGGTTCTTATCATTTTTTTTTCTTGCTTGTTGTCCGCTATCCACGCAAAACCTTCTTGCGCTATATCAAATATATATTTGTATTTTCCTGATTTTGCGGTAATTGAGTTTTTAGTATTAAAATCATATCCAGCAGTAATGCTTATTTCATTTGCAATTTTTTCTTTAGGTCTAAAAGTTATAAACAATCTTGCCTCTCTTATGTTTTCTTTGGGTGCTTGTAATATAGGTTTGGATTGCGCAAAACAAACTTTATTCCCATTCTTCTTTATTACATAGGTTTCCCAATCTTTGTGTTTGCCCATTTTTTTAACTTCTTCAGCAAAAGTTTGATTTGTAAAAATTGTTAGTAATAATATTATTATTAAATTTTTAATTATGGACATGGATTTGGATAAATTTTTTGTACTTCATTTATTTCTTTAATTATTTCTTCTGATAGGTCTACATTTACACTTTCTATATTTATTTTCAACTGCTCCATTGTCGTAGCGCCAATAATTACGCTAGTCATAAATGGCTGAATCTCACAAAATTTTAATGACATTTGAGCTAAATTTAAATTATATTTTTGAGAAATCTTAAAATATTCATTTATAACTTTTTCAGCATTAGACGTTCTGTATCTTGGCCAAAATTCAAAAAACAAGTCCATTCTTGAATTTTTTGGTATTTGACCATTCATATATTTTCCAGACAGATATCCTGATGCTAGTGGCGAGTATGCAAGCAGACCACTTTTCTCTCTCACAGAAATTTCTGCAAGACCAACTTCATGAGTTCTATTTAATAAATTGTATGGATTTTGTATGGAAGCTATTCTTGGAAGATTTTTTATTTTTGAAATTTCTAGAAATTTTGTTAATCCCCAAGCCGTTTCATTTGATAGGCCTATATGTCTAATTTTTCCTTGTTTAATAAATTTATTTAAAATAATTAAAATTTTTTCAAAATCATTCCATTGTTCTTCATTATTTTGATGTTGATATCCTAATTTTCCAAAATAGTTAGTTTTTCTTTCTGGCCAATGTAATTGATACAAATCAATATAATCAGTTTTTAGTCTGGCTAAACTTTTTTCAATTGCTTCCGTAATATTTTTTTCATCATATTGGAAACCTCCATTTCTTATCCAAGGAAGTCCATTTCCAGTAATTTTTGTTGCAAGTATTATTTTTTCTCTATTTTTTTTTGTATTAAACCAGTTACCAATTATTTCTTCCGTTTTTCCATATGTTTCTTTTTTAGGTGGAATTGCATATAACTCTGCAGTATCAAAAAAATTAATTCCTTTTTCCAATGCATAATCCATTTGTTCAAAGCCTTCATTCTGAGAATTTTGTTCGCCCCATGTCATGGTTCCTAAGCAAATAGTACTGACATTAAGATCTGTATTTCCTAATTTTTTGTAATTCATTGAATATTAAATATTTTTTAAGTCTTGTAAGGTATCTTGAATTAATAGTAAAAGGCTATTATATATAAGGCATGATATTCAATAAACAAAATATACTAAATAAAGTAAAAGAAGTTCAACAATCATCTGTGGTAATGGATGAAGGCCTAAGAACCTACATGTTAAAAGTTTATAACTATATGGCTTCTGGAATTTTATTAACTGGATTAATTTCTCTAATATTTTTTAAATTATCAGTAGTTACAGATGCGAATGGTTCAATTACTGCTTTAACTAGTATTGGAAATACAATTTTTTTATCAGGTTTCAAATGGATTATAATGCTTGCTCCGCTTGGAGTTGTTTTTTACATGAGCGCTAGAATAAATAAAATGAGTGGATCAAGTGCACAAACTACTTTTTGGATATTTGCATCATTAATGGGTCTATCTTTGTCTTCTATATTTTTAGTATATACTGGCGCTAGTATCACGAGAGTTTTCTTTATTACATCAATTACATTTGGTGCGATGAGTTTATATGGATATACAACAAAAAGAGATTTAACAAAACTTGGTTCATTTTTAATGATGGGCCTAATTGGAATTATAATCGCTTCAGTAGTTAATATGTTTATGAAATCTTCAATGATGGATTTTGTTATTTCAATTTTAGGAGTTCTAATTTTTGTAGGACTTACCGCTTATGACACCCAAAAAATTAAAAACATGTACTCTGCAAGTGATACAGGTGAATTAATGGGTAAAAAAGCTGTTATGGGGGCTTTAACACTTTACCTAGATTTTATAAACTTATTTATAATGTTGCTAAGATTATTTGGTCAAAGAAGATAATATTATTTCCTAAAGCTTTTTCCAGTTAGTAGTTTTTAGTAGATTTTCTAAATCAAAAGAGTTTTTTAATATTTTACCTTTAGTATCCATAATTAAATATTTCAAATTTTTATTTGTTGGTTTAAAATTTTTGCATATTTTATACAAAGCGTTTTCAGCCGCATGTTTAAAAACATTAAACCCAACTTGTCTGCTTGATATGCTTAGTCCATAGTCTTTCCATTCTCCAGTAGAAACCATTTTTGCATATAAGTTTAATATAATTTTTAATTCATTTTTTTCAAAAAAGTATTTTTCTTCAATATTTTTAATAGAATTATTAACTATTAATTTTAAATTATTATTCATCAATTTTATATTTGTTGATTAATGATATTTGAAATGCTGTAAAAATAAATGTGACTGGTAGCATACCCCATACTTTAAAATTAACCCAAAATTCTTCAGATTGTGTTCTCCAAACCAATTCATTTAAAATTGCTAATGAAAAGAAAAATAATATCCATCTTTTGTTTAATAATTCCCAACCTTCATTTTGTAAATTGATAGATTTCCCAATGATTTTTTTTAATAAAGGTTCATTTGTGAAATACTTTCCAAATAGTAAAGACAAACCAAATAATATGTTTATAATGGTTGGTTTAATGTAGATAAAAACTGGGTTGTCGAAATAAATTGTTAGTCCACCAAATAAAGAAATTAAAATTCCACTGATTAATGGAACCATTGGAATTTTTTTTTCAAGCATCCAAACAATTATTAAAGCAATTAATGTTGCAATTATAAAGGGAGGAATAGCAACTTTTAAATCTTTATCACCGCTGTAATAAAAAAAAAAAAATATTACTAAAGGCCCAAAATCTGTGACAAATTTAACAAAAGATTTATTCACTATTAAAGACATTAACAGATTAATAAAAATTTTATATTTTTTTATTGATTTTTTTTTTTAAATACCCATATTAAAAACAATGCCAATCCAAAAAGCAAAGTTCTCTATCGGCGATATTGTTAAACATAAACATTTTGAGTTTCGAGGTGTTATTTATGATGTTGATTTTGAATTTAATAACTCGGAAGAGTGGTATCAATCTATTCCAAAGAATGTTCGACCCAGAAAAGATCAGCCTTTTTATCACTTGTTAGCTGAAAATGATGACATTACATATGAAGCTTATGTTTCTGAGCAAAATTTGTTAACAGATGATTCAGAGGAACCAATAAAACATCCTTTAATTAATGAAATTTTTTCAGGCAGAAGGGGATCAAGCTATTTTAAGCCCTCAAACTAGACCGGCCATTATTTAAACACAATTAACTCAAATCTTAGACATATCAATTTATTAGATTGAATTGTATTCAGACCAAGAGTGCATAACGTTCCCTTTACATTATCTCCCTCAGCATTCTTGGTCGAATAAATCCCTAAAAAAATCATTAAGTTCTAAAATTTATTATATATACTTTCAAAATGTTAAAATTTTTTGAACCAAATAAGATATTTTCAGTTACTTCGAAAGCACCTAAGTATGTTCTTTTTTTATTTGTAGTTGTTTTATCTATTGGGTTAACAGAGGCACTTTTCTTATCTCCTGAAGATTACAAACAAAGTCATTCTGTAAGAATTATGTATGTGCATGTACCTTCGGCATGGATATCGTTAGGAATATTTTCATTAATATTTTTTTTATCACTAGGTAGTTTTATTTTTAAAAATCAAAATTTCTCTTTAGTATGTAAAAGTTTAGCACCATCTGGTTTTATATTTAATATAATAGCATTAGTTACTGGTGCGATATGGGGTAAGCCTACTTGGGGAACATGGTGGGCTTGGGACGCAAGAATTACATCCATGTTAATTTTAGCTTTATTTTATTCAATGTATCTATTGTCTTGGAGAATTATTGAAAATAAAGAAAAGGCAATAAAAATTACTTCATTTATTGCTATTTTAGGAGCAATCAATGTTCCTATAATTAAGTTTTCTGTAGATTGGTGGTCAACACTGCATCAAACTTCATCAGTAAATATTTTATCAAAAACATCAATTCATTCATCTATGCTGATCCCTTTAGGCATTATGACTGCGGCATTTACACTATTCTCAATATTAATTTTTTTAATGAAATATAATACGGAACTGATAAAAATTAAGAATAAAGGATTAGATAGATTATGATAAATGAAATAATTTTAATGAATGGATACGGACTTTATGTATGGTCTGCTTTCTCTTTTACATTAATAAGTTTTGGATCTCTATTTGTAGTGACTAAACTTCAACTATTAAAAGAACAAAAAAAGTTTGTTTCTAAATTTGGTTCACTGAGCAATGAGAAAACAAGAGCCGCAAAACTACAAAAAATTAATAAAGAAATATTATCAGGCAACTTAATCTCTAAGATTTAACTTAAAAAATCATGTATGGGAAAAAAGTTAAATTAAGAATTTTATTTATACTTTTAGTATTGGCTTCAGTAGTTTTATCGATTTATTTAATTTTAAAATCATTAGAAGACAATGTTGTATATTTTCTTTCTCCTTCAGAAATTAAAAATTTAGAAGAAATAAATTCTAATAAAATTAGAGTCGGCGGGATGGTAAAAGAGGAGTCTGTAATAGTTAAAGCAAATGAGATTAATTTTATTATTACGGATTTTAAAAATGAAATTAATGTTAGCTATGTTGGCGCAGTGCCCAATTTGTTTGATGAAGGAAAAGGCGTTGTTGCAGAAGGACATTTAAAAGACAGAAGTTATTTAAAAGCAGTAAAAATTTTGGCAAAACATGATGAAAATTATATGCCTCCAGAAGTTAAAGAGGCCTTAGGAGGTAAATAAATTGTTAGCGAGTCAAATTGGATATTATTCTTTAGTTTTAGGATTGTTTTTTTCAATTTTTATTATTTATATTTCGATTAAAAATTTTAACAATAATCAAATTATTGATAACAGAATTTTTTCTTTATCTTTTTTGCAGTTATTGTTTGTATTTATTAGTTTTATAGGATTAATAATTTCATTTATTAATTCAGATTTCAGTAACGTAACAGTTTTTAATAATTCACATACAACAAAACCTTTATTTTATAAAATTTCAGGAACTTGGGGAAATCATGAAGGAAGCTTGTTACTTTGGCTATTAGTATTAACTATTTTTATTTTCTTATTTTTAGTTAAATCAAAAAAACAACCTAAAAAATACAGAATACTAACTTTACTTTTTCAACAAATAATTATAATTGGTTTTTTTTTATTTGTTTTAAAAACTTCTAACCCCTTTAATTATTTATTTCCAATTCCAAGTGAAGGATTGGGTTTAAATCCGATTTTGCAAGATCCAATATTAGCTATTCATCCACCTATCTTATATTTAGGTTATGTAGGGTCATCTATAATATTTTCATCATCACTTGCAGCAGTTGTTTTAAAATATGTTTCTAAAGAGTGGGCAAAACATATTAAAATTTGGATTTTAATTGCTTGGATTTTTTTAACTATTGGCATTTTATTGGGTTCTATCTGGGCTTATTATGAACTTGGCTGGGGAGGTTTTTGGTTTTGGGATCCTGTTGAAAATGTTTCCTTAATGCCGTGGTTATGCTTAACAGCACTTTTACATTGTATTTTAGTTTTAGAAAAAAAATTAATTCTTACTTCGTGGGTGATTATTTTATCAATTTCCACATTTACATTAAGTATGTCCGGAACTTTTTTAGTAAGATCAGGAATTCTTAACTCAGTTCATACTTTTGCGAACGATTCAGAAAGGGGTATATTTATTTTAATTTTTTTATTTATTTTAATTTTTATTTCATTAATAATTTTCTTCTTTTTTCATAACGAACAAAAAAAAACTCAAAGTAAAATTAATTTATTTAGCAAAGAAACATCAATAATATTTAATAATTGGTTTATGATGTATTTTTTATCAGTTGTATTAATTGGAACAGTATATCCAATTTTTTTAGATGTACTAACTGGAGTAAAAATTTCAGTAGGCCCTCCTTTTTATCATAAATTAATAATACCTTTTCTCATTCCTTTTTTGATAATTATGTCTATCGGACCAAATTTAAGCTGGATTAAAACAAACCTTAAAAAAATTAATATTTCACTAATATTTTTTTTTATAATTTCCTTAGTAATATCATTTGTAATTTTGAAAAAAAATAACCAATCAACATTAATCAATACAGTATTATTATTTGCTTCTTTATACTTATTTTTTGTCACTGTTAGAGATTTCTTTAATAAAAATTTTAAAAGTTATTCTCAAAAAATAGGACATTTTGGTTTTAGTTTATTAATTTTAAGTATTTTTTTTAATAGTTTATTCTCATCAGAGATAATAATTAATTTAAAAGTTGGAGAAATATACGCTTTTGAAAAAGGAATTATAAAATTTAAAAAAGTTGAAACTTTTAATATTAAAAATTATAAATCAATCGTGGGTCATTTTGAGATAGAAGATGATAAAAAAAACTTAATTGAATTAAAACCAGAATTGAGAATTTACAATCAACCAGTTACTATTACTAGCGAAGCAGATATTAAAACAACTTTATTTTCTGATAAGTTTTTAGTAATGAATGTAGTTAAAGATCATGACTTTTTTAATGTAAGATATCAATCAAAGGCATTTATGATTTGGATTTGGATTTCTACTTTATTATTGGCGGTAGGTGGAATCTTTAGTTTAATTAGAAGATTAAATGAAAAATAAATTTTTATTAACTTTTATAATATTTTTTGCAATATTTTCTTTTTTTATTTTTTTAAAAGCATTAAATAATTCGAATGTTTATATAGCAGATAACATATTTAAAGAAAATTTAGTAAATTTTAAATCACAAGAATTATTTTCAACAAAAGAAATTTCGTCAGAAGAAATTTTCAAAGATAGCGAATTTTATATTTTAAATATTTGGGCTTCATGGTGTGCTCCTTGCAGAAAGGAACACCCCATATTAATGAAATTAAGCCAAAATTCTCAAGTCAAAATGATTGGATTAAATTATAAAGATAATTTTGATAATGCAAGAAATTTTATTTATAAGTTTGGGAATCCTTATTCAAATATTATCACAGATAAAGACGGAGTTATTTCAATAGGATTAGGAGCATATGGGGTTCCCGAAACTTTTATAATTGATAAAAATAAAAAAATTATTAAAAAATTTATAGGCCCTTTAAGTAAAAAAAATTTAGATAAGATAATTTTATTAATAAAATGAAAATATTAAAATTTTTTATATTAATTTTTATAATTATTAACTTTGGGAATGCTAATTCTTTTGAAAATAGTAACGACGAACTAAAAAATAAAATTTCAAAAAATATTCGTTGCTTAATTTGTCAAGGACAGTCTATTTTTGACTCAGAATCTAATTTTGCTAATAGCATGAAGTTAGTTATCAAACAAAAACTTAATGAGGGGTATACTGAGAAACAAATTTACGAACTATTAAAAGATCAATATGGACAATGGATTGTTTATGATCCTGAGTTTAATAAAAAAACCTTTATTTTATGGACATTGCCAATCTTGTTATTTTTAATAGGAGGTGCAATAATAGGTAGAAAATTAATAGTTAAGAAGTTTTAACTACAGTATGTATAAAGTAAAAAAATTTATGAAATTGAATGTTTTAAAAAAAAAATTTTTTTTTGTAATTGCTACATTAATTTTTTTTTCAGTAGCTAATAGTGAAGAAAAAAAAATTTCTGAAAGTGATCACGAATTTAACTTTTATACAGGAATGTTTGACTTTAGTGATAAAGGAAAAAGTTCAGCAATCTTAGGTTTGCAGCATCAAAATGAAGATCTTTATAGAGAAAGCTTTTTAGGAACGCTCTCGCCAATTACTGGAGCTTTAATAACTGCTGATAATGCAACTTATTTTTATACTGGCGTTCAGGCCGAATATACGATTGGTAAAATAAATTTTAATCCAAGCTTTACACCGGGCCTTTATAATGAAGGTAGCGGTAAAGACCTGGGGCATGTTTTAGAATTTAAAACTGAAGTTCAATTATCCTTTGACTTAATGCAAAACTCTGAATTAGGATTTTCATATAACCATATTTCTAATGCATCCTTAGGTGATACTAACCCAGGTGCAAATAGCTATATGTTTAATTTTCTTAAAAAGTTTTAGTCATTAGTTGATGAACTTGAAGGATTGCCATAATTTTGAAGACTTTCGAAAATTAGCAAAAAAAAAATTACCTTCGCCAATTTTTCATTACATAGATGGTGCTGCAGATGATGAAATTACATATAACAGAAACACAAGCGCATTTAATGATGTTGATTTAGTTCCCAATATATTAAGAGGAGTTGAGAATGTAGACTTATCAACAACTATTTTTGGAAAGAAACTTGATCTACCTTTTTATTGCGCTCCAACAGCTTTACAAAGACTTTTCCATTATGATGGAGAAAGAGCAGTAGGAAAAGCAGCGCAAAAATTTAATACTATGTTCGGAGTTTCTGCTTTAGCAACAGTAAGCGTTGAAGAAATAGCATCATTGATTGATACACCAAAAATGTTTCAGTTTTATTTTCATAAAGATAGAGGTTTAAACGATGCTGTAATGGAAAGAGTTAAGGCAGCTAAATTTGACGTTATGGCTTTAACGGTCGACACTATAACGGGCGGTAATCGTGAAAGAGATATAAGAACTGGTTTTACATCTCCTCCAAAACTAACATTGTCTAGCCTTTTTAGCTTCGCTTCAAAACCTATGTGGGGGATTAACTATTTAACTAAAGGAAAATTTGAACTACCACATCTACAAGATCATGTTGACGAAGGAACTAGCACAGCTACTTCAATTGGAAATTATTTTTCCAGTATGCTAGATCAGTCTATGAACTGGAAAGATGCTGAAAAACTTTGTTCTCAATGGGGAGGACATTTTGCATTGAAAGGAGTTATGAGCGTTGATGATGCAAAACGTGCAGTAGATATTGGATGTACAGGCATTATGGTTTCAAATCATGGTGGAAGACAATTAGATGGATCGAGATCTCCTTTTGATCAGTTAGCAGAAATTGTTGATGCAGTTGGAGATAAGATTGATGTGATCTGTGAAGGTGGCATCCAAAGAGGAACCCATATTCTTAAAGCATTATCAATAGGTGCAAAAGCATGTTCAGGTGGAAGACTTTATCTTTATGCTTTAGCGGCAGCTGGGCAAGCTGGCGTTGAAAGAGCCTTGAATCAATATCGTTCTGAATTAGAGAGAGATATGAAACTTATGGGTTGCGCAAAAATAAGTGATTTAAATAGAAATAATTTAAGGTTTAGATAAATTATGAATTTGAAAAATTGTCATAATTTTGAAGACTTTAGAAGATTAGCAAAAAAAAAATTACCCGCGCCAATTTTTCATTATATAGATGGTGGGTCTGATGATGAAGTTACTTTAAGAAGAAATACAGATTCGTTTAATAATTGTGATTTAGTGCCCAATATACTTAATAGTGTTGGGACTGCAGATTTATCCACAACTGTTTTTGGAAAAAAAATTGATATGCCAATTTTTCTATCACCAACGGCAATGCAAAAACTTTATCACCATGAGGGAGATAAAGCTTCAGCGAGAGCTGCAGAAAAATTTGGAACTTTTTATAGCATGTCAACAATGGCAAATAATACTATTGAAGAAATATCTCAAATATCAAGTGGACCGAAATTGTTTCAACTTTATGTTCATAAAGATCAATCTATTACAGATGATTTAATTGATAGATGTAAAGTTTCTGGGTTTGATGGAATGTGCCTAACGGTTGATACGCTTGTTGCTGGCAACAGAGAAAAAGATCTTAGAACAGGATTTACTACTCCGCCACAACTTACTCTTCAAAGCTTAATGAGTTTTGCTATGCGTCCTGAATGGGTATTTAATTATCTTATTCATAAAAAATTTGCATTAGCAAATGTGTCAAAAAAAACTGATAAGGGTACTAATATTTCAAAGTCAGTAATTGAATACATAAATGAACAATATGATCCAGCTATGAATTGGGAGGATGCTGAGTATTGTGTAAAAAAATGGGATGGGCCTTTTGCTTTAAAAGGAGTTATGTCAGTTGAAGATGCCAAAAGAGCAGTAGATATAGGCTGTACAGCTATTATGGTTTCAAATCATGGAGGAAGGCAATTAGATGGATCACGGTCACCGTTTGACCAGATAAAAGCTATTTCAGATGCTGTAGGAGATAAATTAGAGATTATTTTAGATGGTGGAATAAGAAGAGGAACTCATGTTTTAAAAGCTTTAGCTGCCGGAGCGACAGCGTGCAGTTTTGGTAAAATGTTTTTGTTTTCTTTGGCTGCCGGGGGTCAACAAGGTGTTGAGCAGTTGCTACAAAATATGCGTGATGAAATTAGTAGAGATATGGTATTGATGGGTTGTAAAAATTTAAAAGAATTAAACAGTTCAAAATTAATTTATAGAAAATAGGAGTAATAAATTTAAATGAGATTAGCAAAAAGCTTAGAAAGATTAGGAACAGAAGCTGCATTCAGTGTGCTAGCTGAGGCAAAAAAATTAGAAGCACAAGGAAACTCGATGATTCATTTGGGTTTAGGTCAGCCTGATTTTAAAACACCCTCACATGTTGTTGAGGCTGCAAAGAAAGCACTAGATGACGGTCATCATGGCTATGTTTTGTCCAACGGAATTTTAGAATGCAGGCAGGCTGTTACAAGAAAAATTAAAAAATTGTACAACAAAGATGTAGATCCAGAAAGAGTTTTAATAGTTCCGGGCGGAAAACCCACCATGTATTATACAATTTCATGCTTTGGAGAACCTGGAGCAGAAATTATTCATCCAACACCAGCATTTCCAATTTATGAGTCTATGATCAATTATACGGGCTCAACTGCAGTTCCATACGATCTTACAGAAGATAAGGATTTAAAATTTGATCCAGAAAAAATTTTATCACTGATAACTGATAAAACTAGATTGTTAATCTTAATTAACCCTAACAATCCTACGGGAAGCTTTGTGGAAAGATCTGCGATTGATGTTTTGGCTGAAGGGCTTAAAAAATACCCACACGTAGCAATTTTAAGTGATGAAATTTATAGCAGACAGATTTTTGATGGAAAAGAAATGCCTACATTTTTTAATTATCCAGAACTTGAAGATAGATTGATAGTTTTAGATGGATGGAGCAAAGCATATTCTATGACAGGGTGGAGATTAGGCTGGTGTGTTGTGCCAGAAAAATTAGTTTCACATATAAATAAGTTACTTATTAACAGTGTTTCTTGTACGAATGCTGTATCACAATTTGCAGGGATAGCTGCGCTAGATGGATCAGATGATTCAATTAATGAAATGATGAAAGCGTTTACTAATAGAAGAAAATTAATACATGAAGGTTTAAATAGTTTGCCAGGCGTTGAATGCAGCTTACCAGGTGGAGCGTTTTATGCTTTTCCAAAAGTTATAGGTACAGGAATGGATGGTGCGGAATTTTGTAAAAAAGCTATGTATGAAGCGGGCGTAGCAATAGTGCCAGGTACTGCGTTTGGTAAAACGTGCACTGATTATGTAAGGTTTAGTTTTGCTGCCTCAGAAGATAATATTTCTCAAGCAATAGAAAATATTAAAAAAATGCTAGGTTAGTAATTTAATTTTAATTAAGATCAAATATTTTACCTGGATTCATGATGTTATTTGGATCAAGACTTCTTTTAATTGATTTCATTAAAGGTAAATTATCAGGATGTTCTTTTAATAAATATGTTTTTTTTTGTAATCCGATGCCATGTTCTCCAGTAATAGTCCCCTCAAGCTCTAATGTTTTATCTATTAGTTTATCACTGAAATTTCTAATTTTTTCATAAGAACCTTCTACAGCCGGATCATACATAATAATTGCATGAAAATTACCATCTCCAACATGACCTACCATTGGTGCTTTAAGGCCAAATTTTTTAATTTCAGTTTCTGCAAAATTAATACATTCAACCAGATTAGAAACTGGCACACAGACATCTGTAGAATATATTTTAACGTTTTTACCTTGTGCTTTGACAGAGTAATAAACATCGTGTCTTGCTTGCCACAATTTATTTCTGTCTTCAAGTGATTCAGCCCACTTAAAGTCACTTCCATTATTATTTTTTGATATCTCTTCAACAATTTTAATTGCTTCTTTATTTGACGCTTCGCTACCATGAAATTCAAAAAAGAGGGTGGGTTTTGCATCCATATTTTTTAATTTTGAATATTCAATGCAAATTTCCATTTGATCTTTATTTAACATCTCTATCCTTGCAATTGGTACACCATATTGAATAACTTCTTGTGATGTTAAAACAGCTGTTTCGAGATCAGTAAAATGACAAACAGCACACATTATACTTTCGGGTATTGGTGATAATCTTAAATGCACTTCTGTAATTATTCCCAAAGTACCTTCTGAACCAATAAATAAATTTGTTAAGTTGTAACCTGCAGATGATTTTTTTGCACGCGTTCCAGTTTTAACAATCTCACCACTTGGTAAAATGACAGTTAAACCTGAAATAACTGTCCGCATTGTTCCATATTTAACAGCCATTGTTCCTGAGGCTGAGGTAGAAGCCATGCCACCCAAAGCAGCATCTGCACCAGGATCAATTGGAAAAAAAATACCATCATCTCTTAAATGCTCATTTAATTGTTTTCTTGTAACGTTTGCCTGAACTCTACAATCAAAATCTGTTGCATTTACACTTAGAACTTTATTCATCTTTTCTAGTGATATTGTGACACCATTCTCGTTTCCAACTACGTTGCCTTCAAGAGATGTTCCGGTACCAAAAGGAACAACGGGAATTTTATGCTTATTACATAATTGTAATATTTTTGAAACCTCTTCGTTTGTTTCTGGAAAAACAACCGCTTGAGATAAGACCGCTTCATAAGCATCTTCTCCTCTAGCATAATTTGCCCTTGTAGATTTTGATACAGAAAATCTTTCTTTTAGAAGATTTGAAAGTTCTGTTTGTAATATGTTGTTTTCCATTTTTATTTAAATATTATACCAATCTTATAAAAAAAAAATATATACAAAAATATGAAAAAAATCCTAATTACTAGAAGATTATTAAAAGTATGCGAAGAAAAGGCTTCAAAAATTTTTGACGCTAGATTAAATGCAAATGATGAGTCGTATTCCCAGTCAAAATTAATTGAACTAAGTGAAGGGTGTGATGCGATTTTAACATCACTTACAGAAAAAATGAACGAAGATACAATCAATAAATTACCTGAATCAGTAAAAGTTATCTCAAATTTTGCAGTAGGATTTGGAAATATAGATTTAGAATCAGCAAAAAAAAAGGTATTGTAGTTACAAATACTCCAGATGTTTTAACTGATGCAACAGCTGAAATTGCAATGTTATTAATTCTTGGAGCAGCAAGAAGGGCAACTGAAGGAATAGAATATGCAAAAAATAGTAATTGGAAATGGTCAGCAGATTTTTTAATAGGCAAACAATTAACTGGAGCAAGACTTGGAATTTTAGGAATGGGAAGAATTGGAAGAGCTGTTGCTAAACTTTCAAGACCATTCGGGATGGAAATTCATTATCACAATAGATCAAAATTAAATTCTGAACTTGAAGAAGGAGCAACTTATCATGAAAATATCAAAAGTTTATTTTCTGTTTCTGATATTTTAGCAATAAATTGTCCAGCAACAAATGAAACAATAAATATTATAAATAAAGAAACATTAGAATATTTTCCAAAAGGTGCAATAATTACAAATAGTGCAAGAGGAGATATGATTGATGATGATGCAATGATAGATGCTTTGAATAGAAGAAAAATTTATGCGGTTGGTCTTGATGTTTATAAAAATGAACCAAATTTAAATTCTGGGTATTTAAAACACAAAAGCGCTTTTATTTTACCCCATCTAGGAAGCGCCACTAAAGAAACTCGTATGGCAATGGGAAACCTTGCAATAGACAATATTGATGAATTTTTTAAAACAGGGAAATGTAAGAATAAAGTAAACTAAGATACTACTAACGATTGTATTTAATAATTTTAATGTAAGTTAAAATGTCAAAATTAAACAACTTTTATAAGAATCTTTTGTTTTATAAATATTATAATTAGGACTCCCATCTACTTTTGTGTTTAAATATTTGTGGTTAATTAACTAACATGAGGAGAAACTAATGATTAAAGATAAAAAATCATTGAAGGTAACTAAAACACCTTCAAGACGTAAGTTCTTCAAAGCAGCAGCAGCAACAGGGGCGGCAGCAGCAACAGCTGTAGCAATGCCAAATGTAGCTTTTGGTGCTCCATTAACTTTAAAGATGCAGGCAGCTTGGCCTTCAGGCGCTAATATTTTTTTTGAAATGGCACAGGACTACGCAAATATGGTTGAGGCAATGTCTGGAGGAACACTAAAAATTGATCTTCAGCCAGTTGGAGCAATCGTTAAAACTTCAGAAGTAGGACAAGCAGTAAGCACAGGTGTAGTAGATATGGGTCACTGGGTGACTGCATACTGGTACGGTAAAAATGCTGCAGCTTCACTTTTTGGAACTGGTCCTTCATACGGCATGTCATCTCAAGAAGTTATGGGGTGGATGGAGTATGGTGGAGGAAGAGCTTTATATGAAGAGGCAGTAGCATCAGTTGGATTTGATTATATCGGATTCTTCCATATGCCTATGCCAGCTCAACCTTTTGGTTGGTTCAAAAAGAACGTAACTAAAGTATCTGACGTTAAAGGAATGAAGTATAGAACGGTTGGTCTAGCTACAAACGTTTTAACTGCTATGGGAATGGTCGTAAGACAATTACCAGGTGGAGAAATTCAACCAGCAATGAAAACAGGTTTGATCGATGCTGCTGAATTTAATAACCCAACATCTGACTCACAGTTTGGTATGCAAGATGTATCTAAACACTACCACTTAGGTAGTTTCCACCAATCTCAAGAAATGTTTGAGATTCCAGTGAACAAGAAAAGATACAACAGCATGTCACCTGCTCATCAAGCTATCTTAAAAAACGCTGCTTATGCTGCGAATACAGATAACTACTTCAAAGCACTAGTTAGATATTCTGACAGTTTAGCTATGCTGATGAATGAGCATAAGGTTAATGTTTATCAAACATCTGATGAGATCTTAGCCGCACAATTAAAAGGCTGGGATAAAATCGTTGGTGATTTTTCTGCAAAAGATCCGTTCTTTAAGAAAATCATCGATTCTCAAAAAGCATACGCTAAAAAAGTAATGAAGTACTTGCTGATGAATCAGCCTAATTACAAACTAGCTTATGAAAACGAGTTTGGTCCAATAGGAAAAGTTAAAATCTAATTAACTTTCAATAAATTTTTAAAGAAGGGGGTGTAAAAGCCCCCTTTTTTTTATTAACAATTAAGGTATTTTATTAAGATTATGATGAGAACTTTCATTAAATTTGCTGACACACTTAGCACCTCTATGGGCAAAGCTTTTTCATGGTGTATTGTAATTTTAATGGGTGGAACAGTTTATGAAGTGATTATGGCTTATGCGTTTAATAAGCCGACGCTATGGAATTTTGATTTTAGTATGCAGATGTATGGTGCAATTCTTATGATGTCAGGAGCATATTGTTTAGCAACAGAATCCCATGTTAGAGGAGATGTTATTTATCGATTATTTAAACCGAGAACACAAGCATGGATAGATTTAGTGCTATATTTTATTTTCTTTTTTCCAGGGGTAGTAGCTTTAGCATTTTATGGATATGAGTATGCTGCATTAGCTTGGAAAATAAAAGAAACGAGTTGGAGCAGCCCGGCTCAAATACAAATTTATATGGTAAAAAGCATGATACCTGCTGCAGGTATTTTGTTAATCATACAAGGAATTAGCGAGGTATTTAGATCAATAATTTGTATTCAAACTGGGCATTGGGCAGCAAGAATGGTTGTTGCAGAGGAAACAGAAAAAATTTTAATGAGAACAGCACAAGACGAGGATCAACAAGATGTTATTTAGTCTAACAAATCCAGAAGTAGCCATCTTCATGATGGGCATATTTTTATTTGCAGTGCTACTAGGTTTTCCAATTGCATTTACCTTGATGGCAATGGGAATAGGTTTTGGTTATTACGCTTATTATGATCCAGCGTTAATGGAGCATATATTTGACAATAGAATATTCTCATTATTTGTTCAAAATACTTATACCGTTATGGACAATAACGTTCTTACGGCCGTTCCACTTTTTTTATTTATGGGATACTTAGTTGAGAGAGCTGGAATTGTAGCAAAACTATTTTTTGCAATAAGATTAGCGGCACACAAATTACCAGCGTCAATGGCAGTAGCTGCATTAATAACTTGTACTTTATTTTCAACAGCAACTGGAATTATAGGTGCCGTTGTAACATTGATGGGATTACTTGCGTGGCCAGCTATGATTAAAGCAGGATATGATAAAAAATTTGCATCAGGTATAATTTGTGCAGGGGGATGTTTAGGGATTTTAATACCGCCAAGCATCATGTTAATTGTTTATTCAGTGATTGCACAACTATCGCCTTTAAGATTATTTGCTGCAGCAATTTTTCCAGGATTATTGCTTGCAGGTTTATATATGGCTTATGCAATAATTAGAGCTTGGATAGATCCATCTATTGCACCAAAACCAAAAGAAGAAGATATTCCGCCAAGAGCAGAAATTTTAAAAGAAGTATTAGTTTCTTTCGTGCCACTTTTTGGATTAATTATGTTAGTGCTTGGAACAATTTTAGCAGGCATAGCAACACCGGCAGAAGCAGCAGCAGCAGGAGCCTTTGGAGCAATAATTTTATCTTGGTTTTATAAAACTCTTAAATGGCAAAGTTTTAAAGAATCTGTTTTTTTAACAGCCAAAACTACAGCTATGATTATGTGGTTATTTATTGGTTCTTGGACTTTTTCATCAGTATTTTCATATTTAGGTGGTCATGAAGTATTTGAACATTTTTTTAAATCAATAGAGATAACCACTTGGCAATTTTTAATAATTACCCAGATAATAATTTTTCTTTTAGGATGGCCATTAGAGTGGACTGAAATTTTAATTATATTTGTTCCAATATTTTTACCATTGCTTGAAGTTTTTGGTGTTAATCCTTACTTCTTTGCCATGTTAATTGCTTTAAATTTACAAACATCTTTTTTAACACCTCCCATGGCCATGTCCGCCTATTATTTAAAAGGCGTTCAGTCTAAAAATGTTGAATTGCTGGAGATATTTGCTGGAATAATGCCATTTTTGGCCATCGTAATTTTTGCAATGTTTCTTATGTATATGTTTCCTGGTATTGCTTTATGGTTGCCGGATATATTGTTTGCAAACTAGGTAATTTAAAATGACAGATATATTTTTACTTACAACTAACGAACTAGTCTCTCAAATGAGAGAAGGCCAAATTTCGTCAGTTGAAGTTTGTACACAGTACATTGAAAGAATTAAAAAATTTGAAAAAGATGTTAAGGCATGGGCACATTTTAATAAAAAAGAACTTTTAGAAAAAGCTTTAGAAGCAGACGTATATAGAAAATCTGGAAAACCATTGGGACCATTGCACGGTTTACCTGTTGCGGTTAAAGATATAATTGGAACATTGGATATGCCAACAGAATGTGGCACAACTATAAGAAAAAAAATGGCAGCTTCACAAGATGCTGAGGTAGTTAATTTACTTAAGATAGCAGGCGCTATTGTAATGGGTAAAACAGAAACTACAGAACTTGCTTATTTTCATCCTGGAAAAACCACAAATCCTCACGATTATTCTAGAACTCCAGGAGGATCTTCGAGTGGTTCAGCAGCAGCGGTTGCAGCGCATATGGCACCTCTGTCAATTGGATCACAAACTAATGGATCAGTTATAAGGCCAGCATCATATTGCGGTGTAGTAGGCTATAAGCCATCTTATGGATTAATTTCTCGTAGCGGAGTTTTAAAACAGTCAGATAAACTAGATCATATAGGAGTTTTTGGTAAATCTGTTGAAGACGTTGCTTTATTAGCAAAAACTTTAATTAAAAAAGATTTATATGATTCTTCCACAATTCATTATTCTGCAGATGAAATGTTAGATATTTGTAAGAAAGATCCAATTTTTGAACCAAAATTTATTTTTTATAAAACCAAGAATTGGAAAAAAATAGACAAAGAATCACAAAAATCTTTTGAATTTTTAATAAAGACTTTTAAAAAAAATATTGAGGTTTTTGACACACCTTCATATTTTGATGATATTCCAAAATATCATAAAATAATTCACGAAACTGATATGGCTAATAATTTTCAAGCTTATTATAAAAAATCTAAGAAAAAACTTTCAAAAGAAATGATAAGCGCAATTGAAAGAGGACTAAAGTATTCAGCTAAAGAATATGCGGAAGCAATTGATTTTATGAATAGAAGTTACGAGTCATACAAAGAAGTTTTTGAAGACTATCATGGTGTTTTAAGTCCAGCTACAACTGGAGTTGCAGACAAAGGATTAAAAAGTACTGGCAGCCCAGAATTTTGTACTGTTTGGACTTATATGGGAGTTCCATCAATCTCATTGCCTTTACTTACCGGCACAAATGACTTACCATTAGGCGTCCAACTAATTGGTAATAAACTAGATGATTTAAGATTTTTAAGCGTTGCTAACTGGTTAGAAAAAAATTGTAAAAATTGTAATGAGTAAAATAACAACAGTAATAGGGTGTTCTTTAGCAATAGCCTTTTTAATAGGCTTGGCTACGACCTTAACAAGATCAATGATGATAGGGTTCTTTGATGTTTTACCAGTATATATTCTAATGGCCGTAGCAATTTTTATGATGGTTTACGAAGCTTTCTTCGATAAAAAGTAAATTTTGGTTCAAAAATTTAATGAATTATTTGTGAAGGTACTTTTAATTATCTTTATTGTTTATGTTTCAGTTTTGGTAATATTATATTTTTTTCAAAGAAGCTTATTATATCATCCTTCCGAAAATAATTATTTTGGAGATAATTTAACAGTCTCAATAAATAAAATAAAAATTAAAACTAAAGATAATATTGAACTCACAGGCTGGTATCATAAAAAGAATTCTAAAAATTATAAAACTATTCTTTTTTTACATGGTAACGCAGGATCATTAGAAAATAGAATTCATAAAATTAATCATTTTGGAAATATGAATATAAATTTTCTTATTTTTGCTTGGCGAGGCTTCAGTGGAAATAAAGGAAATCCAACTGAAAAAGGTCTTTATGAAGATGCAGAAAGTGCAATTAATTGGTTAAAAAATAAAGGTATCAGAACCAAAGATATCATTGTTTATGGTGAATCTTTAGGAACCGGGGTTGCAACAGAAATTGCTCAAAATAGGAATTTTGCCGGGGTAATTTTAGAATCTCCGTTTACATCCATGGTTGATGCGGCAAAAGAAAAATATCCTTTTTTTCCAATAAGATTTTTGCTTAAGGATAAATATGAGAGTAATAAAAAAATTAAAAATATAAAAAGTCCACTATTAATTATGCATGGAGAAGTTGATAAAATCGTTCCATTTTGGATGGGAAAAAAAATGTATGATATTGCTAACGAACCAAAGTATTCTTATTTCACAAAATATGACAACCATATGATGGAATATGATCAAAATCTTTTAATTATACTTAAAAAATTTTTAGATAGCTTAAATTAAGTCATAATTTAAACAAATAAACTTCATTTTTTTTTTTTAAAATTTCTAATGTTAAAAAAATTTTTATTTATAATTTTTAGTACTTTTCTAATTTTTAGCTCAGTACAAGCAGACAGATTAGATAAAATGTTTTTTATTGGAAAAATGGATTCTCATAATAAAAATTTTACACTTTTTTTTAAAACAAGAGAGAAAGCTGTTTTGGCAAGGGGTGAAAATTATAATTATGTAACTGATTATCCCCAAGATCTATACATTTATGATAACAAATTAAAAAAAGCATCACCACTAATCTCTTATGAATGGTTTCCATCACATATCAAGTTTTTTTTGAATGAGTATGATTTTCCAGTTTTTCCAGAGGATTTTGCTTACTACCTCTTAAAAGATAATAATACTTTAATCATGATAAGTGCAGTTAAGAATTTTAATAAGAATTTTAAATTTGATATTACTAATAAAAAATTAAACTTATATCCACCTGATGGAAAGTTTGATTTTATAATTTCTTCAATAGCCAAAAGCTGTGGCTATTCAGACCTGGAGGAAAATTATAAATGTAATTACTATAAACCTCTAATATCTAATAATTTGATTAATTAATCTGTATAAAAGCATCAGCAAATTTTTCTGCATTAAAAATTTGTAAATCATCTTCTTTTTCGCCTAAACCAAGAGCAATTATTGGAAGTTTATGTTTTTTAGCAAGAGCCAATAAAATACCCCCTTTTGCAGTTCCATCTAGTTTTGTCATTATTAATCCGGTAATAGGAATGATTTTATTAAACTCTTCAACTTGATTAAGAACATTTTGACCTGATGTAGCATCAAGAACTAAGATTACATCATGAGGGGAGTTTGGATCAATTTTTTTAGTTACATTTGCGATCTTTTGGTATTCTTCCATTAAGTTTTTTTTATTTTGAAGTCTACCTGCGGTATCAATTAACACATGATTAGAGTTATTTTTTAAAGCTTTTTCTATAGCTTTGTAGGCGACAGATGCAGGATCTGAACCTTGTGTAGATTTTATAATGTCTACGTCTATTTTTTTAGCCCAACTTTCTAACTGTTCTATGGCTGCAGCCCTAAAAGTATCACAAGCTGAAAACATAACCTTATTTCCATTAGATTTTAAAATTTTCCCAATTTTTCCAATTGTTGTTGTTTTTCCAACTCCATTAACACCCGAAACAAGAATAGTGTTTAGTTTATCTTTCTTATTAAAAAAAGATTTATTTTCAAGTGGCTTCATTAAAGAAATTATATAATTTTTAAGAATTATATTTACTTCATTTATAACATCTTTTTTTGGGTCAATTTTTTCTTGAGCAATAATATTTTTTATTTCTAAAGCCGCTGAGAGTCCTACGTCTGATTGAATTAAATATTCTTCAATTTGATCTAATATCTTGTCATCTATTTCTTTTTTGATAATTATATCTCTTAAACCAGAAGCAAAAGTAGATGCACTCTTTTTAAAACCAAGTTTAAATTTATTAAAAATTCCCATTATAATTTAATCATAATTTTTTGAATGTCTGAAACAGGACCTTTCATAAGAATGCTATTTTTTTCATTAATAAAAATTGAAATCCTTCCTAGTACAAACTCTATATCAGTTGTTGAGTCTGTTAATTTATTAATTTTTCCAGCAATAGCGGTAGCACAAGCCGCTGTACCACAAGCTTTAGTTAATCCAGCACCTCTTTCCCAAACTTTGACTTTTATTAAATTTTTATTAATAACTTTAGCCAAAGTTATATTACATTTTTCAGGAAAAAATTCATGATTTTCAATCTCAGGACCAATTTTTTTCAAATCAAAACTTTCAATATCATTTACAAAAAAAACTATATGTGGGTTCCCTACATTAACTGTAGTTCCACCGATGTGTTTGTTGTTATCTTTATCTCTAATTTGAATATTAAGATTTTTGGTATCTAAGTTTTTACTTAGTGGAATTTCATTCCACTCAGTTTTTGGGACACCTATTTCTGTTTCTACTAAATTATTACCTAAGATTTTTGATTTTAATAAACCCGAAGAAGTCCAAACAGTAATTTCCTTTTTATTATTTTCTTTTGACAATAAATCTGCAACACATCTTGTGCCATTTCCGCAGGCCCCTGTAACACTTCCGTCTGAATTATAAAATTCTAAACCAGCATCAATTTTTCTATTTTTTTTTATTAAAATAAGCTGATCACAACCTATGTAATTTCGATCACATATTTTGATTATCTGATCTTTGCTTAGATTTAGATGATTACTTCTTTGATCAATGATTACAAAGTCATTGCCTAATCCGTCCATTTTAAAAGCTTTAATATCCATATATAGATATTTAACTTATTTATTGACTTTTTGAACCTCTATTATAATTTGTCGACGTTTCCGCAAAAACGTTAAATTTGCGGTGTCTTTGGAAACAAAGAGATCGACACTAGTTAGCGAAGGTTCGCCCACTAGTGCGATTACTGCTGTGTGTAATAATTATGTTTGAAAATTTGACAAATAAATTTGAAGAAATTTTTTCTTCTTTAAAAAAGGTACCTTCGCTTGATGAAAAACAGGTGGACGAAAGTCTAAAAAGTATCAGACAAGCTCTTTTAGAGGCCGATGTCTCTTTAGAAGTAGTAAAGCAATTTATTCAAAAAGTTAAACCAAAGGTCCTAGGACAGGAAATCGTTAGGTCGACTTCTCCAGGCGATATGGTAGTAAAAATTGTTTATGATGAGTTAGTTAACCTACTAGGAGAAAATAATTCTGAAATAAATCTAAATGCAGTTCCCCCGGTACCGATGATGTTAGTTGGATTGCAGGGAGCAGGTAAAACAACTACCGCAGCCAAATTAGCAAAATACTTAGAAAAAAATAAAAAAAAGAAAATTATGATGGTTAGTCTTGACGTTTATAGATCGGCCGCACAAGAACAATTAAGATCACTAGGTGAACAAAATAATATTCTAACCCTTCCAGTAATTGAAGGGCAATTGCCAGCAGATATTTGTAGAAGAGCTGTAAATGCAGCGAATCTTAATGGTGCTGAGATTATATTATTTGATACAGCAGGAAGAACTCAGATTGATTTTCAAATGATGAGCGAAATAAAACAAATCGAAAGCATAATAAATCCAACGGAAACATTTTTAGTTGCAGATTCTTTAACAGGACAAGTAGCAGCAGAAGTTGCAAGAGAATTTAAAAATACAGTAAATCTAACAGGAATTATTTTAACAAGAGCCGATGGTGATGCAAGAGGTGGAGCCGCAGTTAGCATGAAATATGTTTCACAAGTTCCAATTAAATTTTTAGGTACTGGTGAAAAAATAGATAATATTGAAGTTTTTCACCCGGACAGAATTGCAAATAGAATTCTTGGTATGGGAGATATTGTTTCTTTAGTAGAAAAAGCAGCTCAAGATTTAGGAGAAGAAAATATTAAGAAAGCAGAGGAAAATTTAAAAAAAGGAAATTTTTCTATGTATGATTATTTAACTCAGCTAAGGCAAATGAAAAAAATGGGAGGAATTGAGGGAGTAATGTCTTTTATGCCAGGTGTGTCAAAAATAAAATCTCAAATGGACGCGGCTGGAATAGATGAAAAAATTGTAACACAAAATGAAGCAATAATTTTATCTATGACAAATAAAGAAAGAGAGAACCCAAAAATAATAGATGGTTCTAGAAGGAAAAGAATTGCTTATGGTTCAGGAACAGATGGGACCACTATCAATAAATTGTTAAAACAATTTAAAATGATGTCTGAAATGATGAAGAAGATGTCAAAAGGAAACTTGAAGGGTATGACGGATAAAGGAATACCTCCAGAGCTTTTTAATCAACTTAAATAAAAAAGGAAAAAAATGTTAAAATTAAGATTATCAATGGGTGGAACAAAAAAAAGACCTGTTTACAAAATAGTAGTAGCAGATAGTCGTTTTGCAAGAGACGGAAGGTTTATAGAAAAGTTAGGTTTTTTTAATCCATTATTGCCAAAAGAAAAAAAAGAAAGAATTGGATTAGAGGCAGAAAGAATTAAATATTGGCTAGGACAAGGCGCACAACCAACAACTAGAGTGGCTAGAATTCTTGGAGAAAATGAATTAATACCAATGCCTTTAAAAGGTAATAATCCACAAAAAGCTATTCCAAAAAAAGATAGAAAAAAAGAAGATAACAAAGCTCCTAAAGCAGAAACTAAAAAAGAGGAAGCTCCTAAAGCAGAAACTAAAAAAGAGGAAGCTCCTAAAGCAGAAACTAAAAAAGAGGAAGCTCCTAAAGCAGAAACTAAAAAAGAGGAAGCTCC